>OCTX012261331.1_pt1 | contig 17171 bp, 14 predicted proteins | sample 1539691 | NCBI WGS metagenome assembly OCTX01 (sample SAMN02144231, study PRJEB22623) | gut metagenome | biome: sheep rumen | host: Ovis aries | place: New Zealand | reverse complement strand
TGCCAGCTGGATTCCACGGAACGTACCGCTGTCGATATTACTCTTGATCTTCAGGATCCACTGCACGAACTGGGCGTTGGTGGCCAGCATGCCCACACGCCATCCTGGCATGTTATGACTCTTACTCATGGAGTTGAACTCAATACAGCAGTCCTTGGCACCCGGCACCTGCAGTAACGACAGCGGTTTCTCATTCAGGATGAAAGAGTAGGGGTTATCGTTCACTACCACAATGTTGTGCTTTTGGGCAAACGCCACCAGTCGTTCGTATGTCTCCATCCTTGCGGCCCCACCTGTCGGCATATTGGGATAGTTGGTCCACATCAGCTTCACCTTACTCAGGTCCATCTTCTCCAGCGCCTCGAAATCCGGCTGCCAACCATTGTCCTCCATCAGATCATAGTTCACGATCTCCGCTCCCAGAATCTTACTCAGTGAGGTGTAGGTGGGGTAGCCCGGATTGGGCACCAGTACCTGTTCACCAGGATTCACGAAGGCAAGGGTGACATGCAGGATTCCTTCCTTACTGCCAATCAGCGGCTGTATCTCTGTCTGCGGATTCAGCTCCACACCATACCACCTTTTGTAGAAGTCGGCCATGGCGTTCCTTAGCTCAGGCGTTCCCATGGTGGGCTGATAGCCGTGGGCATTGGGGTTGTTGGCCACCTCGCAGAGTTTGTCGATGGTCTGCTGCGACGGCGGCATGTCTGGACTGCCGATGGCCAGACTGATAATATCCTTGCCTTCCGCATTCATCTGTGCCACCTCTTTCAGTTTCCTACTGAAATAGTATTCACTCACTAATCCTAATCTCTTTGCTGGCTCAACTTTTAAAATTGAAGAATTGAAAGATTGAAGAATTGAAGTTCCCTTCTCTTCTTCTCTTTTCTTTCCTTCAATACTGTTTTTTATTCCCATATTTATTTCAATTCTTTAATTCTTCAATTCTTCAATTCTTCAATCCTCCTCAACTTCCTTGGTATTCTCCCAAGATCTTCAGATCTCTTGTCAGTGGGATGATGGCATCCACCGACTGTCGGTAGCGGGTGAGATCATCATACATCACATCCACATAGAACAGGTATTCCCATTCCTTACCGATGATGGGAAGCGACTGAATCTTCGTCAGGTTGATCTTGTAGAAGGAGAGGATGGCCAGTACATGACTCAGACTGCCCTCTTCGTGGGGAAGGGAGAAGACGATGCTTGACTTGTTCGCCTGGGTCAGTGGACGGAGCATGTCGGCCTTATTAGGATTCGACACCACGAGGAAACGGGTGAAGTTATGCTTGTTGTCCTCGATATGATCCTCCAACACCTTCAGTCCGTAGAGTCTGGCGGCATCAGCATGACAGATGGCAGCCCAACCTTTGTGGTTCCCTTCGGCAATCATCTTCGCACTGCCTGCCGTGTCCTCTGCCTCCACATTCTTGATGGTGGGATGATTGGACAGGAACTGTCGGCACTGCATCAGGGCAACAGGGTGGGAGTGGATCTCCGTGAGGGTGCTCCAATCATCGTCGGGCAGACAGCAGATGCAATGACTGATGTGTAGCTTGTGCTCTCCAACGACCGTCGTGCCAGAGTCACGCAACAGCTCGTAGTTGTGCAGCAGACTTCCTGCAATGGTGTTCTCGATGGCCAGCATACCGATGGCCGTAGGATCACTTTTCAGGTTCTCGAACACCTGTTCGAAAGTGGAGCAGCAGATCAACTGTACCTGCTCGTCAGGGAAATACTGATGGGCTGCTATGTCGTGGAAAGACCCGTTCAACCCTTGTATGGCTATTCTCTTCATCTCTTACCTTATTCTAAAAAGAAACTCCGCTTTCACTTGTCTGTGAAGCGGAGCCTTATTTCAATTCTTTAATTTTTCAATTCTTTAATCTTTCACATACGGCTTTCCGCTTCACAGTTCCCTGCAAAGTAAAAATAAAAGTAATAGAAAGATGCAAATTGCTTACTCATATTCACTTTTTTAATGATTCGGCTGCAAAATTATAACTTTTTTGTGAACTACACAAACATTTTGCCACTTTTTTGTAGGAAAAATTACTTTTTGCTTGATTTCTGCTCTTTTTGGTTGACTGCCTTCCACTGAGCATACTGCTTGTATAGCGTGGCGGGGGCGTCGCTATACCATCCATAACCGTTCCTGCGTTCGTAGCCGATCTCGCTTAATGTCTTCCGTGGAACACCATCGCGGTCGCAGAAGAAAGGCTGTTCCGTATCAAAATCATAGTAGCGTGCCCATATCGGACCGGCCTGTGGATCATTCACAACCCTGCGGTCGTATCTGCCGTTCTCAGCACGATAGCTTTCAACGCGTATCCCCATGATCTTATGGTTCTCAAACCATTCCATGGCCCCGTCAACAGCATCCTTGATACGTTTGTCGGGGTGGGGAACCTCCATGAGGAGTCTTACCAAGGCAGCACTCTCGGAAGAACAGTAGGAAGCCAGTTCGAAGGAACGTGCGGGGGCAGGCTTCAAGGTGACATGATCGTGTTGCTGGCACCATACCGTACGTTTCCCGTTCACAATGATCTGCGTATTCAGGATACAGTCAATCCCCTTATCGAAAGCCTTTGACAGCCGTTCCTTCATGTCGTCATCCACGAGGTTTCCAAAAGGTTCCTTTCCGTCACGGAGGTCACGGATGACCTGCAGGGTCTGTACCATGGCATTGTCGTTGTAGGTGATATGGACTTGGTAGCCGCGGTTCTCAGGCCAGAACTGTGGCCATCCCCCATTGTCGTATTGTCCGCTGAGCATGAAATCCAGTCCTTTGAGGAAAGCCTCCTTATAACGCTTCAGGTCATCTTGGTCTTCCGGCTTACCTTCAGCAGACAAAATATGATACAGTCTTGCCAGGTAGGTCATTTCCGTTATCGTTGCATCGTTGTCGGTCGTTGAGTCATTGCGCTTGTTTTTGTCTGCAAGCACGATTTCCTTTTCTTGTCCCAGTTCGCGGTGTATCGGCAGGTTCTTAGGCCATCCGCCGGTATTGCGTTGGTAAATCAGCACATTCTCCGCAATCCTCCGAGCCTCTGGTGTCTTGAAGAAGTCATCGGGATAGCTCTTTGCTATTTGCTTCCATTCCCGTGAAGTATAGGAATAGTCGCGGTGTCCTGTCAAATGTTGTGCCATGGCAATGGCAGAAACCATAACAACACAGAACGTTATGAGGGTCCTTTTCGTCATCATAATCTATGGATTAGCTAAACAAATAACGTTCCAAAGAGTAGGGTGTAACCACTTCAGTTCCGCAAGATTCTATGGAGGCTTGTGGTCTAAGGATTATAGTATTAAAGGATTTGTTAAATTCTTTGATTTTATCTTACAAACCACCTCTCCAGAATCGTTTTTTCCCCATCAAGTGGTCATTTGGTCGCAAAAACGCTCTCATTTTGGCATTTTGGCAAATGCTTGATAATGAGGATGTTGCAAAATGGGGCATTCCCTTGTTTGAAAGTAAAGGCTACTTTGGGTGCAATTAAAGGCTACTTTGGGTGCAATTAAAGGCTATTTTGATTGTAATTAAAGGTTATTTGCATTCCAAAAACGCCGTTTTTAGCACTCAAAACCATAGTTCTTGGCACCTAAAAACATAGTTCTTAGCACCTAAAAACACCGTTTTCGCAGTTCCAAGGTCCATAGGTAACGAAAAACATCCCATTTATTCATCTCCAACTTCTCTATTTCCTCGAAAATGAAGTGTTAAATTTTGGCACTTTTTTCTGACAAAATCCATTGACTTGAAAGTTTTTCAACACAGAGATACAGAGGTACAGAGGTGGTTTTGTCCTGATCTTTCTCTTGGATATATGACTGTAGTAAAGTGGTTAACTGAGGTGAAAGAAGTGGAAAAATGCCAAATAAGAGCGGGGAAACAGGTGGTCGTAACGCAAAAATCACTACCTTAGCGGCGTGATTCAAATGATGAAGAGAATATACTTGATGATCATTCTGGGTTGTATTGTGCTCGGCATCAGGGCACAGGAGATAACAACCTCAGTTGTGGACAGTACTGTGACCACAACAGATAGGGTAGTGACACCCGTTTTGGCCCCTTCACTTTCAGACTCCTTCTACGGCGACTCCCTCCATCTGCCTGTACTGACCCGTTTCGGACAGATGCCAACCCTCGGTATGTACCCCTATCTATGGGGCAGCTATGGTAACTGGGACTTACACAGAGGATTGAATATGAACCTGGGTGCCAGTGTCTTTACCTCCTTTGGTAAAAATGCCTATCATGGCACGGGCTTTGAACAAGACATCACCTTGATGTACGCCCAGCCTGTCACTGATCATCTGTCATTGGCGATAGGGGGATACCTGAACAATCTCTATTGGGCACATGATACTTACCGTAGTGCAGGGTTGAATGCCGTATTGGGCTATCGTTTTGATGAACACTGGGAGGCTTACCTCTATGCACAGAAAGCATTGGTCAAACCTTCGGGCATCCGACATGGCTTTTGGGGAAGAGGAATGCCGTTGCCTCTCTATGACATCGGCAATATAGGAGACCGCATCGGTTTTGCGGTGAAGTACAATTTCTCACCGAGTTTCAGTGTTCAGTTGAATGTGGAGAAACACGACTACGGTTATTGATGCTATCCCTTCCATTTCAGTCGTAAGCTGTTCATCACCACACTGACGCTGGAGAAGGCCATGAGGGCACTTGCCCACATCGGCGTGATCTGCCATTCCATTCCGAAGAGATAAGGGATGCCGGCGGCTAAGGGAATACATATTATATTATAGATAAAAGCCCAGAACAGGTTCTGACGAATCATTCCCACGGTTTCCTTTGACAAGCGGATGGCATCGGGAATGCGCCTCAGGTCGGTACCCATCAGTGTAACCTGTGCTACATCCATGGCAATGTCTGTTCCTTTCCCCATGGCGATGCTCACATCAGCAGCGGCCAGTGCCTGTGTGTCGTTGATACCGTCGCCTACCATTGCCACATGCTTTCCTTGTGCCTGTAGCTCGCGTACCAAGTCCTCTTTGTCTTGTGGCAGCACCTGACTGCGATAATGACTGATTCCTGCTTTCTCTGCCCAATAGGCAGCAGCCTCTTCCTTGTCACCTGAACACATATAGATATCCACACCTTGCTCCTGAAGACTTCTCATAGCCTCACGGGCATGAGGCTTGAGCGTCTCACGTTGTTCAAGTTGGGTACTGAGGCTGGTGAATGGTTCGTCTGTCTTTCCATTCCCAGCAGTCAGCTCTCCGTTGGGTGTCGTCAGCGTTCCTGTCTTGTCAATCACCAGCGCATTGATATTGCGGATATTCTCCAAGGCTGCGGCATCTTTGATCAGGATGTTTTTCTGTGCGGCTTTCCCGATACCCACCATCAGGGCAGTAGGAGTAGCCAATCCCAGGGCACAGGGACAGGCGATGACCAATACGCTGACGGCAGAGAGGATAGCCTTTGGCAACAATGCTTCTCCTCCAAAGACCCACCATATGATAAAGGTAAGGATAGCGACAGCGAGTACTGCAGGAACGAACACCAGGGCAATCTTGTCAACAACACGTTGTACGGGAGCCTTACTTCCTTGTGCTTCCTGCACCATCCGGATAATATTGGCGAGCATGGTGTCTTTACCCACCTGCTGGGCACGGAAGCGAAGTGTTCCCCCCTTTACGATGGTGCCAGCATACACATGATCACCTACCTTCTTTACTTCTGGAAGCGGTTCACCTGTAATCATGCTTTCGTCAATTCTTAACTCATGGTCATCTGTGAGCACACTTCCATCCACGGGAATCTTCTCTCCTGCCTTCACGATGATCACATCACCTTTTTGCAAGGTAGCAATAGGGACTTCATCACCAGTATCCAGTCGCGCGGTCTTTGGGGCAAGTCCCATCAGTGCACGAATTGCTGAGGCGGTACCGTTCTTGGCTCTCTCTTCCATGAGTCTGCCTGTTAAGACAAAGGTGATGATCATCACCGAGGCATCGAAATAAGTGTTCCATGAAATCCCTCTGCTGCCCCAGAGCTGTTCGCCCCAGAATGTGTTCACGGTACTGAAGAGGAAAGAGATGCCTGTTGACATAGCCACCAGCGTGTCCATGTTGGCCATGCGATGCAGCAATTGCTTCCAGGCGTTCACAAAAAATTGACGACCGCAATAAATCAGGTTTGCCAATGAGATGATCAGCATGGTCTGGTTCGCAACATTCCTGTCACCTACATGAATCCATCCCATGGCAATGGCCATGACAAGGAATGCGAAGATCCATGATATGATAACCCTCTGCCGCAGTTGCCGATAGGCATTCTTCTCTATCTCCACTATGTTGCGGTCTTCTTCTATGACTAAGTCATAGCCAGCCTTGACGATTTCGTCTTTCATCTGCTGGGGGGTGATGGTGGAAGGATCATATTCCACCAAGACAGTGCGGGCTGGGAAATTCACACTGGCAGTGGCTACACCCTCTAACTGGTTCATCTTCCGTTCCACGTTAGCGGCACAGCCAGCACACATCATGCCAATCACGGCAATCGTTTTCTTTTCCATCGTTTCTATGTGAGGATAGAGTCGTGTGCTTTACTGAGATTCCTTTTTCTGTTTCTTGAGCTGTTTCTCACGTGCTTTCTTCTCTTCCTTCAACCGTTTCTTCTCCTCCTTCAGCCTTTTCTTCTCAGCTTTGGCCGCCTCCTTCCTACGTTTCTTTTCTGCTTTGGCCTCTTTCTTGCTGCGTTTCTTTTCTGCTTTCGCTTCCTTCTTGGCAACGGCAGCGTTTTCAATAGCCTCGCGCAGCATATCCTTATTGAAGGTAATCACCTGTCCAAGAAGTCCTACGGAGAGCAGTTGATCCTTGTCTTTCATCTTTACGTGAGTGGTGTTGAACAGATAATAGTTCTTCACCTTGAGCATGGAACCCAAGGTGCCCTCTATCGCTTTGTTCACCACGTTCTTCCCTAAGCGTGTGAGGCCATTGTCGGCAAATCCTCTTTCTTCTGCTTCTTCATCGACATATTCCTTGACAGCTTTCATCATGGCTGCTTTGTGAGCCTTTTTGTCGGGTACGGTTTGTGTCATCAGGATGGCCATGCCAATCACGATGACGAGTGCTAATAGTTTCTTCATTTTATGATAGGTTTCATCAATTGATGGCGCAAAGATAGTCATTTTTTTTGGTAACACCATCATTTCTTACCAACTCTTTTATCTTCCTGCTGACTATTTCCCCTCTCGAAAGACCTGGGTGGTCATACCTGTCATTCGCTTGAAATACTTACAGAAGAATGAGGGATTGGGGAAGTTCATCTCATCGGCAATCTCGGCTGCACTCTTGTTGGTATGACGCAGTTCCACTTTGACACGTGTGATAATGGCATCGTCGATCCACTGTTTGGCGGCCTTACCGCTTACTTGTTTCACCAGTGTGCTCATGTAGCGGGGTGAGAGGAAGAGGTGCTGGGCATAAAAGTCGATGTTGTGCTCCTGGGTGGCATAGCGGCTCACCAGCTGGACGAAGTCAGTGAATACTCGTTGCTCACGCGAGAGTGAGCCACGGCTTTCGTTCTCATGGCGGTTCCATAGATAGTCGGCTTGCCACAGGAAAGCAGCTGTCAGATTGAGTATCACTTGCGCTGCCTTCTGTTCACTATGTATGATATTATATAATAAGGTATGGAGGGCCTCCACTTGTTTCATCTCCTCTTCGGACAAAGAAAAGTTGCAGTCGCGAACATGCCCGTCCATCAGTTTGGGTAAGTCATTGGGGAAAACCAGTCGGGCTATCTCGTCAGTGAGTGACAGTCCGAAACCTTGTATGTCATCAGAGAAACCATGAGGCTCCACGATGCTGTTCTGACTCAGGAATATGAGTTGTCCTGCTTCGAAACGGTGTTGTGTCAGGTTAACAATAGGCGTGACATATCCACGGGTCAGAACGATGACTCGCATTTCTGGTAAGACGAAAGTGTCTTCTGACAGTTTCGACATCAGATGCCCAACGGGAGGATTCCGTGCTATCAGCAGATGCTTGGACAGATACTCGTTCATCAGTTGATTCCGATCCTTTTGTCTGTTACCAGGGTTTACAGAATACTCTTCAGCTTCCAGGATCCTACTCAGTTGACTCAAATTGAATTGTTTCAGTTGTTTCATTTGTAATTTACTGTTTTGGATGCAAATATACACAAAATTTTGGGCTAAACCATGTCCAATATGACGAAATTGTACAAAAGGGACATTTATTCATCGAAAAGGATAGCAGGAATATGTATTTATTGCCGTATCTTTGCAGCGATAAACAAAAAGATGATTGATATGAGAATACTGATGGGTTTTTTGTTTGCGGTGACTGTTTGGACAGCCAATGCTCAATCAATGAATGAGCGGGGAGTTCAAAGCTGTTATACTTTGGATGAGTGCCAGCAGGCTGCTGAGAGAAATTATCCGCTGATCCAACGGATGGACTTGATACGGCAGACCACTGCCCTGACGGTGCAAAACATCCAGAAAGGGTGGTTGCCGCAAGTGTCAGCTACAGCACAAGCTACCTACCAGAGTGATGTGACGGCTTTCCCAGAAAAGATACAGTCGGTGTATCAGCAGATAGGCATTGAAATGCAAGGACTGAGGAAAGACCAGTATCGTGTTGGAATAGACATCCAACAGACTGTTTTCGATGGTGGAGCCATAAAGAGCCAGAAAGAAGTGGCTCGATGGCAAGGCAATGTGCAGGAGGCCCAGAATGAAGTCAATATGTATCCCGTTCGCAAGCAAGTAAATGAGATGTATTTCTCCCTGCTGCTACTTGACAGCCAGATTCAGTTGAATCGTGATCTTCAGGAACTGCTGGATGGAAACGAAAAGAAACTGGCCTCTATGCTCAAAGGAGGGACGGCCGCAGAGAGTGATTACCAGAATGTAAAGGCCGAACGACTGAATGTAGTGCAGAATCTGACCAGTTTGGAGTCACAGCGTCAAACGGTGGCAAGGATGCTCAGCGTTTTTTGCGGCATAGAGATCAAGGAAGTAGCTAAGCCTGTTCCGTCTGTCGCTCTATCACAGCAAGGAGGACAACGGCCAGAGCTAAAGGCGATTGATGCTCAGCTGCGTTTAGCTGATGCGCAGGAAAAGACACTCGATGCAGCGTTGCTGCCCCGACTGGGCGTATTTGCTCAGGGCTTTTACGGTTACCCTGGTTACAATATGTTTGAGGACATGATCCACCGTCAGTGGTCTCTGAACGGAATGATTGGTGCTCGTCTTTCCTGGAACATCGGTGCTCTCTACACTCGTAAAAACGACAAAGCAAAGTTGCAGCTTGCGCGCCAGACGGCGGAGAACAGTCGTGAGGTGTTCTTGTTTAACAATAACCTGGAACAGATTCAGCAGAATGAGAACATCGACCGGTTCCGAAAACTCATGGCTGAGGATGAGGAGATCATCAAGCTTCGTTCTCAGGTACGTAAGGCAGCTGAGTCTAAACTGAGGCATGGTATTATCGATGTAAACGACCTGCTACGTGAAATCAATGCGGAGAACGCTGCACGTGTTCAACAGTCGATGCATGAGATTGAAATGCTGAAAGAGATCTATAATCAAAAATATACAAAAGGGGAACCATTGTCGCTCTCACTATAAAGGAGTGCAGTGACTTCTATCTAATAGTATTCATTAAAACTATCATATCATGATGACAACAACAAAACAAAAACCACATGAGTATTCACCCTCTTCTAATAAAAGATGTGGCATTGGATGTATCTGCTGCCTTTTCCTTTGGGGGGTAGTCTCATGTTCGACCCAAGAAAAAGAGTACGATGCTACGGGTACGTTTGAGGCCACAGAGACAACCGTATTTGCCGAGCAAAGTGGGGCATTGCTTTCATTCAATATCAGCGAGGGTGACAGAATCACTCAAGGACAAGAGGTGGGGCTCGTGGATACCACACAGATCTGGTTGAAAATCAAGCAACTGGGTGCTACGAAACAGGTTTACCAGAGTCAGAAACCCGACATGCAGAAGCAGATTGCTGCAGCTCGCCAGCAACTGGCAAAGGCACAGCAGGAGCAGCGCCGATATCAGGAACTGGTGGCAGATGGTGCCGCACCCAGTAAGATGCTCGATGATGCTAAATCCCAGGTACTGCTGCTCCAGCGACAGCTCGATGCCCAGATATCCTCCCTCAATACCCAGCTTTCCACGCTCAATTCCCAACAGGCAGCTACTGACGTTCAGGTGAGTCAGTTGCGTGACCAGCTCAGCAAGTGTCATGTGTTAGCTCCCATCAGCGGAACCGTTTTGGAGAAATACGTGGAGCAGGGTGAATTTGTAGCAACAGGAAAACCGTTGCTGAAAGTGGCTGACACTGAGAATATGTTTATTCGTGCCTATGTGACTTCTGCCCAGCTGCAGACGGTGAAGGTAGGACAAACGGTGAAGGTTTTTGCTGACTATGGCAATGGCCAGAAGAAAGAATATGACGGGACTGTCAGTTGGATCAGCAGCCGTTCGGAGTTTACACCCAAGACCATCCTGACCGATGATGAGCGTGCGGATCTGGTCTATGCCATGAAGGTGGCAATCAAAAACGATGGCTTTGCCAAGATTGGAATGTATGGGGAGGTGAAATTCTAAGTGATGAGTGAATAATTGGCTACTGCTATGGATGCAATAGAAGTGAAGCATGTGTCAAAGAAATACGGGAAAGTGAAGGCACTTGACGATGTGTCGTTCTCTGTCGGTAAAGGCGAAGTGTTCGGACTGATAGGTCCTGACGGTGCTGGTAAGACCACGTTGTTCCGTATCCTCTGTACATTGCTGCTGCCTGATGCTGGTAGTACAATGGTGGATGGCTTTGACACTGTGAGTCAGATGAAGGAAATCCGTCGTCGTGTGGGCTATATGCCTGGCAGGTTCTCGTTGTATCAGGACCTGACGGTGCAGGAGAACCTGGAGTTCTTTGCCACCCTCTTTGGTACCACAGTAGATGAGGGCTACGATAGTATTAAGGCCATCTACTCACAGATAGAACGGTTTCGTGACCGAAAGGCAGGAGCCCTATCCGGTGGAATGAAGCAGAAACTGGCATTATCGTGTGCCCTGGTACATAGTCCCAGTGTACTTTTCCTCGATGAGCCCACTACTGGTGTCGATCCTGTGAGTCGCAAGGAGTTTTGGGAGATGTTGGAAACCTTAAAAGAACGTGGTATCACCATTGTGGCTTCGACGCCTTATCTTGACGAGGTGCGCCGTTGTGAAAGGGTGGCATTTCTCGATCAGGGTCATCTGCGAGGCATAGATACACCTGATATCATCCTCGATCGCTTTGCCGATATCTTCAACCCGCCAGGCATTGAGCACAAGAATGCTGAGACTGTGACACAGTCACAAACAGAATCTGTCATTGAAGTGCAGCATCTGGTCAAGGCTTTTGGATCATTCCATGCCGTTGATGATATCAGTTTCAGCGTTAGAAGAGGTGAGATCTTCGGTTTCCTAGGTGCCAATGGTGCAGGTAAGACAACGGCCATGCACATGCTGACAGGACTGAACCAGCCTACCAGTGGTACGGGAACGGTGGTGGGGTACGATATCCGTACACAGCATGAGCAGATCAAGAAGCATATCGGTTATATGTCTCAGAAATTTTCGCTCTACGAAGACCTGACCGTAGCTGAGAATATCCGTCTCTTTGCAGGTATCTATGGCATGAAAGACAAAGAGATAACCCGTAAGACCGACGAACTGCTGGAGCGTCTTCAGTTTTCTGAACACAAGAATGACCTTGTATCTTCGCTCCCCCTGGGATGGAAACAGAAACTGGCTTTCTCTGTGTCCATCTTCCATGAGCCGGGTGTGGTGTTCCTCGACGAGCCCACAGGAGGTGTCGATCCTGCCACACGCCGACAGTTCTGGGAACTCATCTACGATGCGGCTGCCCGCGGTATCACCATTTTCGTAACCACACACTATATGGACGAAGCTGAGTATTGCGACCGTATTTCTATCATGGTAGATGGAAAAATCAGTGCCCTTGGTACCCCCGAGGAATTAAAACGTCGCTTCCAGCAACCAGACATGGATCATGTGTTTACATATCTGGCCCGTCAGGCCACGCGATCATCGGGTTAATGTTTGAAAGCCGTTATGCCTTTCGTTATACCGTTTATCGTTATACCGTTATATCGTTATATCGATATACCAAAAAAAATGTATTATTCAAGAAAATGAAACAATTTATATCATTTGTGATCAAGGAGGCTCGCCACATTCTGCGCGACCGTCGCACGATGCTTATCCTTTTCGGTATGCCTATCGTGCTGATGCTACTTTTCGGCTTTGCCATCACCAACGATGTGAAAAATGTGCGTGTGGTAGTAGTCACGTCACAGATGGACCATCAGACCCAGACTGCAGTTAACCGCTTGGCCGCTTCGGAATATTTCAATATCACAAATACTGTAGGCACCAGTAGGGAGGCAGAACAGCTGATTCGCAATCAGAAGGCAGATATGGCTGTGGTGTTCGGCTTGGACTTCGCATCGAAGAAAAGCGGCCTGCAATTCATTGTTGATGCATCGGACCCAAACATGGCACAGCAATGGACCACCTATGCCCAGCAGGTAATAGTAAATTCTCAATTGTCATTTGTCAATTCAAAGATGCTCTATAATCCGCAGATGAAGTCTGCTTATAATTTCGTACCTGCCATTATGGGTATGCTGCTCATGCTGATATGTGCCATGATGACTTCTATCAGCATCGTCCGTGAGAAGGAGAAAGGTACGATGGAAGTGCTGCTTGTATCGCCTGTACGACCGCTGATGATTATCATTGCCAAGGCCATACCTTATTTGATACTTGCCTTTGCCATTCTGGTTAGCATCCTACTCATGGCCCGCTATGTGCTGGGGGTTCCCTTGGCGGGCTCTATAGTATGGATATTCCTGGTCAGTGCTATTTACATTCTGTTAGCTCTGTCGTTAGGACTCCTTATCTCCAATATTGCCACCAGTCAACTCATGGCGTTGCTGCTCTCTGCGATGGTGCTACTCATGCCCATCGTCATGCTATCGGGCATGCTTTTTCCCATTGAGTCGATGCCAACGATCTTGCAATGGCTGTCTGCCATTGTCCCTCCCCGCTATTATATCGAAGCGATGCGAAAACTGATGATTATGGGTGTGGGGCTTGGTGAAGTGATGCGCGAAATAACCATCCTATCAGGAATGACCCTTCTGTTGCTGGTCATTTCGCTGGCAAAGTTCAAGATCCGGTTGGAATGACCTTTCGTAATAACAATAACACGATATAACGAGATTACGGTATAACGATTCATGAAAATAATAAAATATTTGATTCAAAAGGAGTTCCTGCAGATTCGTCGCAACCCATTCCTGCCCAAACTCATCTTCATATTCCCTATCATGATTATGTGCGTGATGCCTTGGGTCATGAACCAGGAGGTGAAGAATATCCGAGTCAGCGTGGTTGATAACGATCACTCCACGGTGAGTCGGCGATTGGTACATAGTATTGAGCAGAGTAAGTATTTCCTGTTCAGCGGACAGCAACCTTCTTATGAAGCTGCCTTGAAGGAAATAGAGAAGAGCATGACCGATATAGTGCTGGTCATCCCTCCAAACTACGGAAAGACAGTGGAAATGGTTGCAAATGGTCAGCCTCTTCCTTCAAAAGAAACAGGAGGAAAGCTGCTGATTGCAGCCAATGCCGTGAATGGTACAAAAGGAGGGATCGGTAGTAGCTATTTGGCTCAGATTGTCAGTAAGTCGCTCCCTATCCAGCAGAGAGAGGCTGGGAGCGGAGCTGTCCTTTATCTCTATAACAAACACCTGAACTATAAGGTGTTCATGATTCCCGCCCTGTTGGCCATTGTCATGATGCTGATGTGTGGATTCCTGCCCGCCCTGAATATTGTAGGCGAGAAGGAGACGGGAACGATCGAACAGATCAACGTTACGCCAGTGTCTAAGTGGGCGTTTATTCTTGCTAAACTCATTCCATACTGGCTCATCGGACTCTTCATCGTCACGGTATGCTTGTTGCTGGCATGGGGTGTTTACGGCATTACTTGTCAAGGACCGTTGTGGCTGGTTTATCTGCTGGCTATGCTATTGGCATTGTTCTTTTCTTCATTCGGCCTGCTCATTAGTAACTACAGCGACACGCTGCAACAGGCTATGTTCGTGATGTGGTTTTTCGTAGTTTGTCTGATGTTGCTCAGTGGACTCTTCACTCCCACACGTTCCATGCCAGACTGGTCATATGCTACCACTTATGTCAACCCCATGCACTATTTCATCGATGCTGTGCGCAACGTGTTTGTACGTGGCGGTGGCTTCAGCAGTGTCTTCCATCAGGTGCTAGCTCTAGTAGGCTTCTCCCTATTCATGGGTACATGGGCCGTTTTCAGTTATAAGAAGAATACCTGAAAACCTGTTATCATGAAATGATTTGCGTTAATCTTCCCAAAATGCTTTGCGGCATCAGTATTTTTTCGTATATTTGCCCCGAATATGTCAAAAGAAAGTGATTAACAATAATAAGAAAACATATGAGATTAGACGGAAGAAGAGAAAGTAACAACGTGGACGACCGCCGCGGTATGACCGCAGGAAAGGCCGCAGGTATCGGACTGGGTGGTATCGTGATGATCGCCCTGATTACTTTTATGTCGGGTGGAAACCTGGGTGATGTTATCAGTAACGTGGGAACGCAGATGGCCCAAAGTGAGAACGTAACAACACAGGATGGACAGCGTGAGTTCACTGCTGAAGAGCAGGAATTGGCCAAGTTCTCCAGTCAGATCCTGGCAGGAACAGAGGATGTGTGGTCGAAGGTGTTTCAGCAGATGGGACGCACCTACACACCACCGAAGATGGTTCTTTATACCGGTAGGGTGCAGACAGCTTGCGGAGCCGGATCTGCTCAGGTAGGTCCTTTCTACTGTTCTGGAGACCAGTGCTTGTATATCGACCTCTCTTTCTTCACGACCATGAAGAAGCAGCTGGGTGCCGATGGTGACTTTGCTTATGCCTATGTGATTGCCCATGAGGTGGGTCATCATGTGGAGCATCTGCTGGGAACGCTGGGGCAGGCTCATAACGCGATGAGTCGTACAAATAAGGTGCAAGCTAACAAGATCAGCGTGCGCCTGGAACTGTTAGCCGACTACTACGCTGGTGTGTGGGCACATTATGACAATGAAATGTACAACTCCCTCGAGGATGGTGATATCGAGGAAGCTATCCGTTGTGCTCAGGTCATCGGTGACAATTACTTACAGGAGAAGGCTCAGGGATACAGTCAGCCGGAGTCGTTCACTCACGGTACCTCCTCACAGCGTATGCGCTGGCTGAAGAAAGGCCTTCAGACTGGTGATATGAATGGTGGCCCACGTCTTAATATGAGTGATAGCGAACTGGGTTCATAATCCCTTCCATCATTTCTAAGCTCAACTTCCGCAAGTTCTCTTGTAGTACTTGCGGAAGTTGTTTTGTGCACACTTTTAGTTAAATACTTTAAATACTTAGTTCTTTTTTCTTTTTTCTCCTTGAATGTGTGTAATTTTGCATTTTAAAAATCGTAATTAGGAAGAAAAAGGATATGTTTGAGAATCTAAGTGACAGACTTGAACGGTCGTTCAAGATCCTGAAAGGTGAGGGGAAAATCACCGAGATCAATGTTGCTGAGACTTTGAAAGATGTGCGTCGGGCCTTGTTGGATGCCGACGTTAATTATAAGGTTGCCAAGTCTTTTACTGATACTGTCAAGCAAAAAGCATTGGGTATGAATGTGCTCACTGCCGTAAAGCCGGGACAGTTGATGGTGAAGATCGTTCACGATGAGTTGGCAGAACTGATGGGTGGTGAGACCGTTGGCCTGAAACTTGAAGGAAAACCTTCGATTATCCTAATGTCGGGATTGCAGGGATCGGGTAAAACCACCTTCTCAGGCAAACTGGCCAACATGCTGAAGAAGAAGCAACACAAGAAACCCTTGCTGGTGGCTTGCGACGTCTATCGTCCTGCCGCCATAGAGCAGTTAAAGGTAGTGGGTGCCTCTGTGGAGGTTCCCGTTTATAGCGAGGATGGTAACAAGAATGTGGTGGAAATTGCCAACAATGCCATTCGTGAGGCGAAGGCCAAAGGGAACGATGTGGTGATCATCGATACCGCTGGTCGTCTGGCCGTTGACGAGGAGATGATGAACGAGATTGCCACGCTGAAAGAGGCTGTGAACCCTGATGAGACTCTCTTCGTCGTTGATTCCATGACAGGCCAGGATGCTGTGAATACGGCAAAGGAGTTCAATGATCGTCTGGATTTCGACGGTGTTATCCTTACGAAACTTGATGGCGATACACGTGGTGGTGCAGCCCTCTCTATTCGCACGGTGGTCACCAAGCCTATCAAGTTTATTGGTACGGGTGAGAAAATGGAGGCCATTGATGCCTTCCATCCCAATCGTATGGCTGACAGAATCCTTGGCATGGGTGACGTTGTCTCTTTGGTAGAACGTGCCCAGGAACAATACGATGAGGAAGAAGCACGTCGTTTGCAGAAGAAGATTGCGAAGAACAAGTTCGACTTCAATGACTTCCTCGGACAGATCAACCAGATCAAGAAGATGGGTAACCTGAAGGATCTGGCAGCCATGATTCCTGGAGTGGGTAAGCAGTTGAAGGATATCGATATTGATGATAATGCGTTCAAGGGTATCGAGGCCATCATCCAGAGTATGACACCCAAGGAGCGCTCAAATCCTGAAATCCTCAACCAGAGCCGTAGAATGCGCATTGCCAAGGGCTCAGGTACGAATATCCAGGAGGTGAACCGCCTCATCAAGCAGTTCGACCAGACTCGCAAGATGATGAAGATGGTGACGGGCGGCGGTATGCGCAACATGATGGGCGCCATGAAGAATATGAAGGGCGGAATGCCAATGTAAAGTTCAAAGTTCAAAGTTCAAAATCCAGATATGCAACTGATTGACGGGAAGGCAACGGCAGCGGCCATTAAGGCTGAGATTGCCGAGGAAGTGAAAGAGATTGTAGCTAAGGGTGGTAAACAGCCGCATCTGGCCGCAGTGTTGGTGGGTCATGATGGTGGCTCTGAAACATACGTAAAGAACAAGGTGTTGGCTTGCGAGGCCTGTGG
>OCTX012290707.1_pt1 | contig 17174 bp, 19 predicted proteins | sample 1539691 | NCBI WGS metagenome assembly OCTX01 (sample SAMN02144231, study PRJEB22623) | gut metagenome | biome: sheep rumen | host: Ovis aries | place: New Zealand | reverse complement strand
ACATCAAGTGCAATTGCCAAGTCAGGATTTAATTTAAATGCAGAAGTTTTAGCTCCTTTCAATCCTACTTCTTCCTGAACGGTTCCGACACCGTAAACGGTAGCTTTAGTGTCTACTCTTTTTAAAACTTCCATCATAACATAGCATCCGACACGGTTGTCCAATGCCTTACCCATAATAAGATTGTTAGGATATTCTTCAAACAAAGCATTGAATGTCATCTTATCTCCGATACGGACCATTTTTTCTGCATCTTCCTTATCTTTTGCACCGATATCGATGAACATATCATCTGCTTTGACGACTTTGTTTCTTTCTTCAGGTTTGGTAACGTGAGGTGGTTTTGAACCTATTACACCAACAACATTTTCACCAACACTGCTGTGGACGGTTACAGTCTGGTTCATCAACATCTGATCATTAATTCCACCAATGTTTGAAAATTTAATAAAACCGTTATCATCAATATACCTTACCATTAAACCGATTTCATCCATATGGGATGCCAACATAACAGTAGGTGCCTTTTTTGAACCTTTTTTAGTAGCAATTAAGTTTCCCATACTATCACGTTCAATAGTATCGGCAACATCTTTTAATTCTCTTTCAATAATTTTTGCTATTTCTTCTTCGGAACCAGATACCCCTGGTGCTAAAGAAAGTTCTCTCATTAATTGCATCTTATCACCATTTATAGATTTTAAATTTTTTAGTATATAAAAATTATTTTAATGATTTAATCCTATTTTTTGCGACATTTCTTACATATTCGTTCTCATCATTTACGGAAACATCTTTTAAGACCTTAATACTGACTATTTTTTTAACACATGCTTCCCTTACTCTCCAGGATTTGTCGGATTGTAAAATGTCAGTGAGTTCCTTTTGACTTCTGATTTTTGATATGCAGCGGACGTTAATGTCCTCATGAATGTTCTGCTCATATATCTTTACAATAACATCCTCATTATCAATCTTGTTTAATGCCTTGAGGCTGAATTCCAAATCCTTATTGGCCAGTATAATTTCAACCAATACCTTCAAGTCATCGATATTATCAAGAGTATCCTTTCTGACGGATTCCAATTTTGCCTCATGCAATATTTTTACATATGCATCTTCAGAGTCAATATGATTCATTGCTTCAAGTGCAATGTCTTCATAATCTGTATTTATTGCAATTTTTACAAAATCCTCCTCGGAAGTGATATTCGGATTTGATACTGCATGGGACCTTACAAATGAATCATCATCATTCAATGCAATGTCCACCAGTTGGTCTGAATCTGTTATTTTTTTAACTGCAGTCTGACGGGTAAATCTGTCCGAATCGGTTTTTGCCACCCTAATCAGGATTTCATCATCACTAATTTTTTTGATGGCTTCGCTTCTCACGACACTGTCCTCATCATTTAAAACTATCTCTGAGAGCACATCCTCATCGTCGATGATCTTAACCATGTCAAGCCTTACATCGGATTTGCCGGAATTCAATGCAATATTTTTCTGCAATTCCTTATCCGTTATCTTTTCAAAGATTATATTTCTTACCTTTGCATTGTCTTCCTCTTTTGCAATCTCAACCAGCCTGTCCTCATTGGAAATCTTGCTGATTGCAGCTATTCTCACTTCACTGTCAGAATCTGTCATTGCAATCTTTTGCAGAGTGTCCTCATTTGTCAATGAATCCTTTAAAACTGCATTTTTTCTAATTACCTTATCATTGGCATTGAAAATAAGATCGGATAATATTTCCTCATCATTGATTTTTTCAAGAGCTTCCTTTCTGTATTTTTTATCCTTTGCATTGATTGCAATGTCCTTTAACGTTTCTTCGTCCTCAACCTTGTTGAAAATCTCGGTCACATGCTCGGATTTCTTCTGGTTAATTACCACCTCAGCAATGGATTTGTTGTTTTCTCCAAGCCTTTCATATGCAAAGCTTCTAACGTCATAGAAATTGGAATTTTCCGCGGCATCCCACAGGAGGTCTTCATCCTCAATCTTATTTGCGGCCATCAATCTGATTGCACGGTCCTTTACGTTTTTTGCCAGGTCAAGCGCAACATACTGATTTGTAATATTATTTACTGCAACCGCCCTTTCATTCCTGTTTTTGCTTTTCATTGCAATTTCCTTCAGCTGCAATTCAACTTCAGGAATTTCAATGTCTTTTGGAATTTCCTTTGGCTTTTTTTCTTTTTTATCTTTTTTATCTTTTTTAAATCTATCAAATAAACCCATTTTAAAGCACCTATTCGTAATTAACCTCTTCATACATTTTCATGAGAAAATCCGCTAGAGAAACAATATCCTGCCTGTTATGTTCTATTATTGGAATCATCGGTCCGATGTTTTTTTCACTGAGATAAGTATTATAATAACCTGGAATATACTGGCCGGGAACGTCATCAACCCTTTCAAGGCCAAACTTATATTTTTCAATTGTCTGGAGCTGACAGTTAGGCAGCTCATCCCTCCATAAATATTTTGCAAAATACATCAAATCTATATGGGCCAAATCAAAATCAACGTCAATCCTGTGATAGTTAAGCCTGTTTTTTATAAACGGCACATCAAATGTCTTTCCATTGAAGGTCACATGAACGGAATCATCATCCAAATGGGAGAAATATCCCTTTAAAACTGCAATCTCCTCATCCAAATCCCTCAGGAAATACTGTGATGATATTATCTTATTTCCCTTGATTTCTGCAACACCAATAAGTATTATAGGAACGTTTGAAAGACCTAACGTCTCTATATCCATAAACTTGAAGTCTTCGCAATCGGGAATGCTTAAGCATCTAATCAAATTGTCCTTGCAGGACTTTCCATACTTGTTCTGATTCAGCAAGTCAACAACATCACAAAATGACATGTCGTCAATATCCTGCATGAATTGCATGGCATTATTTCTGTAGGAATCATGGTTTATAAGTGATTCTATTGTGTCAAATCCCTGGCTTTTCAGTTTTTGCTCTGTCTTAATGCCAATTTTTGGAAGCAGCTTGAGATTGTGATTCATCTGATTTTTGAAGTTGTTTTCAGCAAGCTTAAAATCAATCTTTTCCTTTTGTACGATCTCTAAAGTATCACCGTAAGGTGTATCTATTACTCTGCTTCCTTCAATATCAGTCAACTTCTTATCCTGATATTTTTCAATAAGCTGAAGCTTTAAATCATTGTAATAAGCAGGTGAAACTTTCCTGTACTCATCAAATGAAAAGCTCTCTGAACTTGGCGAAGTCTTCAATATTGATTTCAGCATATAATTTTCATGTTCTAAATCCTGCATCAATTTATAATTATATAATGCATTGAATATAAAAATTATCAATAAAACAAACTTGATTTTTTATAAAATATATATACTAAGAAAATCAAACACTATAATTAGCTACTTTTTAGTAGCTAGAAATGTAGATTAAAACAGCCAAACTTTAAAATTCATTTCTCTAAAAGCTTGTAAAACAAGCGAATTAGGTAGGTAATGCCCATTACCTGCCTAATATTTAAAAACAGCTTTTTTTATTAACATCCATAAAAATAATAATTCAAGAAAATATCAAGAAAAAGTATATATGAATTTTTATACATATAATTACTTTAAGGGGATATTATGAAACTCAAATTAGGAATCATATATGGAGTATTGATTTGGCTGGTGACATACATAATTTCAGTGATTGCAGAGCCTGTCATGTCAGATACAACATTCACCAATTTAGTTGTACCCGCAAGCATTGTCATCGTTACAGGATTTTTTGGAATCCTCTATATAAGAAATATCGATGAAAATGAGGTATTCGAAGGACTGCTTGCAGGAATAATTTTCATAATAATAGATATAATTTTAGACTTTATTTTCTTCGGAGTACTAAACGTTAGAAATAATTTCTTATCAGATTACCCCACACACATTATTCTAATGTCAGTGATAATACTGATAATAACCACATTCCTAGGTTATTTGGCACAAATGAAAATTGAATTAAAATAAAGAGGCAACACATGTTATCAAAAGCCCATCCACGTTATGAATCATTAGTATTGAGAGACAAAATTGTCAAGGCATCAAAAGACGGCCTTCTGGCTGATTCTGCAATGATTGCTCATGGCAGGGGAGAAGCATTTGACTATCTGCTTGGCGAAAGGACTACAATGCCTGCAAAAAGGGCAATGTATGTGACTGTGGCCTTGATGATACTGTCAAAAAATCCCGTAATTTCAGTCAATGGCAATACCACAGCTCTTGCAATCGATGAAATCATAGAATTTGCAAAAGCCGTTGAAGCAAAGATTGAAATAAACCTATTTTACAGAACTGATGAAAGAGTAGATAAACTAACTCAGCTATACAAAGACCACGGCTATCCGGAAATTCTCGGATCAAACGATGACGAGATAATGTATATAAACGAGATTAAAAATCCAAGGGCATCTGCAAGCAAAACGGGAATATATAGTGCAGACACCATATTGGTTCCTCTTGAAGATGGAGATAGGGCTGAAATATTATCAAAAAGCGGGAAAAATATAATTACAATTGATTTGAATCCCCTTTCCAGGACATCAAAAATGTCTGATGTTTCTATTGTGGATAATGTGGTTCGCGCAATTCCATTCATGACAAAAATAGCAGATGACTTGAAATCACAGGATAAGGAACTGCTTAAAGAAATAATCAAAGATTTTGACAATAAGACTAACTTAGAAGAATCATTAAATTCATTTAAAATTAAAGAGGACATACAATGAAAATTATGGGAATATCCGGACTGCCAGGTTCCGGAAAAGGCTTGGTTTCTGAAATTGCTGTACAAAATGGAGCAATAGTTATAAGTATGGGCGATATCATAAGAAAAGAAGCTAAAAAACGTGGAGAATCAACAAAAGAAACTGCACAAAACCTAAGAAAAGAACATGGACAGTATATTGTTGCAGAATTAACCATAAAAGAAATTAAAGAAATCCTTGAAGAAGGATTTGACAAATCCATCATAGTTGAGGGCATAAGAAGTCCTTTTGAAGTGAATCTCTTTAAAGAAAACTTTGATAATTTCATGATTCTGTCAGTATTTGCAAACCGGAAATTACGCTTTGAAAGAATAAAATCAAGACAAAGAGAGGATGACACTACTGACTATGAAATATTTGTCCAAAGAGATCAAAGAGAATTGGATTTTGGAATTGGTGTGGTCATTTCCCTTTCAGATAAAATAATAATTAATGAAAGCGACATGGAATCATATGAAAAAGAGATAAGAGAATTCTTTGAAGAATATGATATCTAATCATTTTTCTTCGAGAATTGCATCTTCAATAATGTATAATCCACTATCAACATTCCATTCTTTTTTATAATCAAGAACCTTTACTCTTTTTTTAAAAATAGGACCATCCAAAACAAGAGTTTCTGCCTCGCCGCCTTCAAAGGCAAGGTTGAGTCCGACCTTCTGGTTAAGCTTGAGAAGGTCATCTATGCATTTGTCATCTATTTTTCGACCAAGCCATTTCTCGTCAAGGCCATATGCAGCAACACCGCTAATAATAACCTCAAAACCGAGAGATACAATCATGCGCATGTATTCGAGCTCATCCACATGCCAATATGGTGAAATCGCTTTAATTCCGACTTCGGCGGCCAGCTTTTCAATCCTTGATTTTTGATAAGTTGAATAAAGTGCACCTGTATATATGGCTTCAACGCCCAGGGACTTCAGCTTTTCAAAGCCTTCTTTTAAATCTTCAAGTTCCGCTTCCTTAATGCCATCAGTCTCTACACTGATGATAGGAATATCCATCGCTTCTGAAAGTAAATCAGTGAGGTGAATGTTAGGGACATGAAACATGTATGACTCGTCATTTGCAGACTTCACAGCAAGCAAGTATCTAACATCATCCCCGTTTTCCAAGGCATTATAAACAGCCATAGTACTGTCCTTACCTCCAGAAAATAATACTGCAGACTTCATTTATCTCTTCTTTTTAGTGTGTAAAAATCTTTTGAACCTTCTTTTACCGACAACGAATGACTCGAAGAAAAGACCCAATACTGAAACGATGAGACCAATACCACCACAGACCAATATAAATTGCGTATTGGAAACCATGGAAGAGTTTGAATTGTCAATACTGTTTTGAACAGAGCCTTCAACGCTTGAAGCTACAATACCCTTTTGAAGCAATAAATTCTTTACCTGATCATATGATGAAGAGGAAACAACTACTTTAGCATGAATCTGAGCATAGTTGATTGGTCCTGCATAATTGGACCTGTACCAGTCTGCAATAGATTTCAATGCCTGAGATGATGAGTAGTTATCCAAAGCAACATATATTGTTCCCGCACTCTTATTGACATAATAATTTTTAAAGTGAGAATCCATATTCGGAACGGAACTGTTGAAAAATGCATATTCCTTATCATTGAACGACCACAGAGGTACCGTAATTCCAGTCTCTTCCAAACTTTTAAATCCTTCTATCTTTGACAAGTCATCCTTTAGCTTATTTATATCAGTAGCTGAAGATAAGTCCAGATACAATACTTCTTCATTTCCGGGTATTACCTTTTCAACAGCCGTTGCAATTTCAGGTATTTCGGAATAAATCGGAGACAAGAAGAACGCTCCTCCAAGTGCACCAATGAAAAATCCAACACCCAAAATCAAAACCATTTCCTTTTTAGACATGAAAGGCTTCAGCATAGCTATTGAAAAAACAAATACCATCATTATTATAAACAGTATAATGTAAATAATAGCAATTATAAAATCCATTTAATCCACTCTATTAATAAATATAAATAAATATTTAATTCATACTATTAAATAACTTTGGATTATAATTTTTTATATATTATCATTCTCTCTTGACCAACGGGCCATTCAACTATTATTTTGTTTTCACCCTTATCCAAGAAGAGACTTCCGGAATTTAGATTTGAATTGTAATTCAGTTTAATCTCCTTTATATTGCCATCATGCATAACATACGAACCTGACAGGTATGAATTTAATATTTTAACGTCCATCTCTTTATTTACACCCAAATAGATTGTCTGCTTTGATCCCTGACCCTCACCGTATACCTGACTTATTGCACCCGACAGTTTGGAAAGTTCATTTTTGGCATTCAGACTGTCGGATACATCCAAAGTGTTTTCAAGTGCAGTTTCAACCAAAGGCAATGTAAATGCAATCAGAATAATCAATGAAACTGCAAATATAAGCAGATATTCAAGTGAAATCTGTCCTTTATCATCTATAATCATTTAAATCACAAATATTATATTTTTTAAAATCAACATGGAAAGATCTCCCCAGAAAATGGCTACAATCAATCCTATCAGTATTGCAGGCACATAAGGAAAGCCTAGCTTTATGGAGATTTGATTTGAAATTATTTCCTGAGCGTTCATTATCTTAAGCAAATACATGTCGTCCTTTGTTATCCCTCCTGCAGTCTGTGTCTTGAAATAGTATCTGGAATCGTCATGATCGCTTTTAAAGACTTTCAAATTGGTTTTCTTATCGCTTTCTATCAGTTCCTTCACATAATCGCTGTCAAAGTAATAATTGTTTATCATCATCCCCTCCTTCAGCTCGGAAATGTTGATATGCCTATTGAAGCTGGAATCTATCAATATTTTTAAGCTTTTATAGCTGAGAAAACCCTTGAACACTTCAATATTTTCATCAAAAATATTATTTTTTACAATCATGTAAGCCAGCAAACACATCAGGAACGGGAATGACACCAGAATGCTGTTTACCATTACAGTAAATGAGAAAGGATAGAATGACATCAGCGGAGAAATATTAAAAAATGATGTATTTATGCCAAATGGTATAACTGCAGCAATTGATGCAAATAGTTTTACATCGCCACCACCCCATACATTCAATTGCCATAGCATTAAAGTGATGAAATATGTTATTGAATATGAAATAATTGAAAAGAAAATGAATTTAATGTTACCTGTTATGATTGTCAAAATCAAATTTGAAACGAAACCGAAAATCATCAGAATGAAATTTAATTTGTTCGGAAGAAAACCTTCCCTAACATCATAAAAGCAAAAGATAATCGTGAAAAGAATTGTAATTACTATCTGAACTAGAAAAATTTCATCTAAAATCATAAATAAAAGTTTTTAAAAAGTAGTATATTAATTAGATAGAAATTAAGCCGGTAATAATCAGTGAAAAGGTAATATTGTATTAAAAAGTAAAAAAATTAATTTTTAGAATGCTCATAAATAGCTTCTAAAAATGATTTGATAATATATTGTCCGCCAGACCATGACATACCTATACAGATAGCGAACAGAGAAACTCTATTTTCAATAATCCATATTATCAGATTTTCTTCAAATCAAAGCTCACCAAATTTTCCAGAAACGACTTTTAGAATATTCATAAATAGCTTCTAAAAATGATTTGAATAATGGGTGTGGCCTGTTAGGCCTTGATTTGAACTCAGGGTGGAATTGACAACCTATAGCCCAAGGGTGATCAGGAATTTCAACAATTTCCACTAAGAAATCATCCGGACTTGTACCTGAAATAATCAATCCTTTCTCTTGAAGGGCATCCCTGTAATCGTTGTTGAATTCATAACGGTGTCTGTGACGTTCTTCAATATCTATTTCGCCATAAGCATCATAGGTCTTGGTTCCTTCAATAATCTTACAGTCATAGGAACCTAAACGCATAGTTCCGCCCATATTCTTGATTTTTTTCTGCTCTTCCATCATGTCAATGACAGGGTGGGCAAGATTATCGTCGAATTCGGAACTGTTAGCATCAGGATATCCGTTGCGTCTTGCAAACTGGGTAACCATTGACTGCATACCTAAGCAGATACCGAACAGAGGAACATTATTTTCAATGGCATAATCTACAGCATCCAATTTTCCTTCAAAACCGCGCTCACCGAATCCTCCAGGAATTAGAATACCGTCATAGCTGTCTAAAACCTCGCGGTCGAGCTCATCTACATCGGAACTTAAATATTGAATGTTTGCCTTTACGCCAATGCTGGCGGCTGCATGCTGGAGGGATTCTCTGATACTGATATAAGCATCTTCAAGTTCAACATATTTTCCGACAATACCTATGGTTACAGCAGGGTCTTCAATCTTAAGTGAATCCACAATTTTAGCCCAATCATCCAATTTGGATGAATCAGCTTTAATATTCAATCCTATTCTGTCAACGATAAGCTGACCAATTTTATTTTTCTCAAGGACCAAAGGAACTTCATAAATAGAGCCTGCATCTGGAGTGTTGACAACAGCATTGACATCAACGTCACAGAAGTGAGCGACTTTAGCCAAAAGAGCATCGTCAATGTGTTCCTGTGATCTGCAAACGATAACATCAGGGTTGATACCCATACTTCTCAATTCCTTAGTGGAATGCTGTGTCGGTTTTGTTTTAAACTCGCCTGCAGCATTAAGATATGGGATGAATGTAACATGGACAAACATTACATTGGCTGAACCTTCCTCATTACGCAATTGTCTTAAGGCCTCTAAAAACGGCTGGCTTTCAATGTCTCCTACAGTACCACCAAGCTCTATTAAAACAACATCATAATCATTTTTCTCGGAAGTTTCCCTAATCATTTCCTTAATACGATTAGTGATATGAGGAATTACCTGTACACATTCACCAAGGTATCCTCCTTCCCTTTCTTTTTTAATGACTGATTCATACACTTTTCCAGTGGTAATGTTAGCGAATCCTTCAAGTTCAACATCTAAAAATCTTTCATAATGACCTAAATCTAAATCAGTTTCCATTCCATCACTTGTTACGAAAACTTCACCGTGCTGGTAAGGATTGAGTGTTCCTGAATCCCAGTTTAAATAAGGGTCAATTTTAATAGCGGATACTTTTAAACCATATGATCTTAAAATTCTACCCATGGAAGCGGAAGTGATTCCTTTACCTATGGAACTTACAACCCCTCCTGTGATAATAATATATTTTGTCAGAAAAATCCTCTCCGTAATTAATTATTAATATTATAATTTTAGTTTTTCATAATATATAAAATATACAATGACAATATCTTATATTAGGTGAATGGATTATGAATAAGTATAACATCATTATTATTATTTTGATAATCATTTTATGCGGAGGCATTTTTGCCGTCTGCAACCAGTTCATATTCAATAATGAAAACAGCAATATTATACCTGCACAGGCATCAAATGGAACTACAAGAGAATTGATTGCAAACTCATCAGATGACGCGGGTTCAGTTGAAGTGATTAAAAATATCGGAAATCCGAACGGAGAAAAAATAGCTTATGTGGTTGGAGTGCACCCTCTGGAACATGAAACACATGAAACCCTGGTTAAACTTCTTCCAAAAACACAAAATCTCAACTACAGCTATGATATATACATAATAAATGTTACAAAGGATGTGGGTCATTACGGAGACGGATCTTCAGACAACAGTCCCGGAAGGCAGAACGGACAGAACCTTGCTTACAAATATGTTTATCCAAAAGTAGTTAACGGCAGCTATAAAGCAGCTGTAGACGTTCATTCAAATATAGGTGCATATCCATTTAAAACATTCGTATTCAGTCCAATCAATGGTGGAAACGGTGAGAAATACGCTTCAGATGTTGCAAGCAAATGTGAAAACATCAGCTATTATTCACCAGAATCAACAACAAGCGGACCATTCCTAACAGAACCATTGAATCAAAATGGAGTACCTGCATTCTACTTTGAAGAATACAGCTTTGCAGACCAATCCGTTAAGGACATGCATATAAAAGAATTGATAAAAGCAGTTGACAGCTTGAAATTCAACTAAAACAATACCTAACCATCACTACAATCTTTTTATGAACTCCTTTATAAACTCGTCACAGAATTCCCAGGTATGTTCACCTTCAGAGCCGACAAAGGTAGCATCAATATCCCTTGACTTTAAAAACTGATAAAAATCAGCATTCTTTTTAAACAGAAAATCATCAAGCCCGCATGCCATATAAATTTCAGGAATATTTTTGCAGTTATCAATAAGGTATTTTGGGTCCTTGTCTGAACCAATAACCTCATCCAGATTGCCGAAAACAGATTCATAGAATTGTCTTGAGTACAATACGTTATGATTGTCGCCATAATCTGCAATGTCATCCGTTATCAGTGCAGCGGAAATCATCCCTATTTTGGAGAAATTCTCACAGTACTTCAATCCGTTTCTTAAAGCCCCATAGCCCCCCATTGAAAAACCTGCAATGAAAGTGTCTTCACGTTTTTCGGATAAAGGAAATATGTTTCTTGTAATGTCAAGCAGTTCCTGGCCGATATATTCTCCGAACATTCTATGGGAAGCCACATCATCAAGATAAAAGCTGTTTTCACCGCATGGAATTACAATAGCTATCCCATGGTCTTCTGCAAATTTCTGAATTGAAGTGTTTGCCAGGAAGATGTCATCACTGCCATAAAGTCCATGAAGCAGATATAATGTCCTGTATGGCTTTTCAACGATTTCTTCACTGTCATTTAAAAAGTGTATGTTGTCTGCAGGCAATATCACGCTTATTGATGTTCTTCTCTGCAGACTTTTGCACTTGATGTCTCCTCTAAACAATACCATCGCAATCACTTTTCAAGCAACTGATCCAATTTCTTGTTGATTTGGTCCAATTTCTTATCAAGAGCAACTTGATTATTCATTATTATCTTCTGGTTTTTACTTAAAGCCAATTGGTTTGAAAGCAAAGTTTCAAAATTCAAATTTATTGCATCCGTATCCTTTCTAAACATTTAAATCACCTACTAAACAATTCTATATTCTGTCCATTTATTTGAGAAATACCTGTAAACATATAAGGCCGCTCTCACATACCAGTCAATGAACATTGCTATCCATGTACCGAACACACCAACGCCCAGCCAGTCAGCAATGACGTAAGATAGTGCTATCCTGCAGGTGAACATCACTGCAAGACTAATGTACATCACTGTTTTTGAGTCTCCCGCTCCACGGAATGTAGCCGGAAGAGTGAATGCTATCGGCCATATTATGATTGCAAAAATTCCATGCCATATAATCATTTCACTTGCCATTGCAGCGGTCCGGTCTGACAGCTGGTATATATCCAGAATGAAAGGCAGCAATGCAAATATGGCAACATTGATTATGATATGTGAAATGAATACTATTAATATAATTTTTTTGTTATAAAATCTTACTTGCTCATAGTCATTGGCGCCAACACATCTTGAAATGACAGCAGTCAAACCAAGATTGATTGCAAACCCTGGCAGCACTGAAAAAATTCCTATTGCATATCCTACAGAGTTTGCAGCAATTGCCATTGTTCCAAATGTTGAAACCAGACTTAACACCAGGATGCGGCCCAGCTGAAACAGGCCGTTTTCGATTCCATAAGGAATACCTACGTTCAATACATTTTTCAGGATTTTTAAATCGAACTTATGTCTTAAAGTCCTTTTGATGTGAAGTATATAATTTTCATCCAATACACAGTACAGTATTATTACTGCAGCCAAAAATCTGGAGATGACAGTTGGAATAGCTACGCCTTCCACTCCCCATCCCAAAAAGTAAATGCAGTATGCATTGCCTACAACATTCAGAATGTCACATGCAAACATTATTTTCATTGGCAAAAATGCATCATTGGTCGTTCTAAATATTGCTGCTCCAGCATTATATACTGCTATGAACGGAATGGAAACGGCTACAATCATCAGATATATATCCGCATTGGCCCATACGTCAGCTTCAATCTGTCCAAAGAGAATTCCTATCAAAAATGACCTTGCAAATAAAACTACAAACATGAAAATAATTGATGAAATGGCTGAAAACCATATCAACTGATTTGAGGCATTTCTGGCTTCATCAAGTTTATTGTCACCCAGATACTGTCCTGCAATTACAGCACCACCCGTCGCCAGGGCGGAAAAAGAAAAAATTAAAAGTTGCATTAAAAAATCGACTAGTGAAACTCCGCTGATAGCCACTTCACCTAAAGAAGCCACCATTATGGAATCAGCAAGTCCTACAAAAAATTCTAAAGCCTGTTCTATCAGCAAGGGTATAAAAAGATAGAACAAAGCCTTATTTGAAAATAAATAACCTTCAGGAGTCTTGAACAGATTCATTTCTATCTTATGAAATTAGTGAATTCTTTAGGTTCTTCAATAAGTTCAATACCTTGTTTTTTACCTGCTTCAATACATTTTAAATAGAATGCCATATTATGAGCCAATTGTCTCATTGTACATATTCCTTCCTTATCCTGCATTACTTCCTCAGGAGTGTTTCCGTGAACCATATTCCAGTAATGAGATGAAATAATCGGCATTTGAGAAATTCCAAGGTATTTGTTTAACTGGTCATATGTAGCGGTTGTACCGCCCCTTCTTGCAGAACATACCACTGAACCTGGCTTATGCTGGAATATTCCATTGCTTGAATAGAATACTCTGTCCAGAAATGAAGTAATCTGTCCTGAAGCACCTGCATAGTATACTGGTGAGCCAAAGATGAATCCATCAGCATCCTTAGCTATCTCATTGAATTCGTTTACCTTATCATCAAATGCACATTTTCCAAGTTCTGAACATTTTCCGCATGCAGTACATCCCATTATAGGCTTGGTGCCTATCCAGAATATTTCGGTTTCAATATCATATTCATTCAATACCTTTGTGATTTCAGATAACGCAGTGTATGTACAGCCTTTTTTGTGAGGACTACCATTTACCAATAATACTTTCATATAACTACTCTCCTAATTTAAAATTCGTTAATCATTCTTGACAATAATTTATAACCATCCTGCTTTTCAATAGATCCTGTTTTAACTCCCTCTTCATCAAAGGATGTGCATTCATCACCGGTCTTGTCTGATGCATAAACTACCAGCGGCACATCATCACGGGTGTGGGTTCCAAGAGATATAGGTGTCGGATGGTCAGGCAATATTGCTGCCTTGAAGTCCTGACCGGCCAAACTGTCAATAATCGGTCCGACAATGAACTCGTCAATTCTTTCAATTGCCTTTATCTTCTCGTCAATCAATTGGGCATGGCCCGCTTCATCGGGCGCTTCAATATGGATGAACAATACATCATGAGTTTTTAAAGCATCGATTCCATATTCTCCTTTTGCCTTGTAGTCAGTGTCAAAAAATCCTGTTGCACCAGGAACATCTATGACATCCAGATTTGCAAATATTCCGATTCCTTTAAGCAAATCCACACCGGTAATTACAGCACCTGTAAGATTATAGGTTTCCTTGAAGTCAGGCAATGCAGGAGTTAAGCCCTGACCCCATAGCCATACCATATTTGCAGGAGCCTTGCCTTCAGAAATTCTAGCCATGTTAACTTCATGGTCTTTTAGAACTTCCTGCGCTTCGTACATGATATCCCTCATTTTAACTGCCAAATCATCATCCCATGTTGTGTATTCGGTCAGGTTTTCACCGGAAATGTCATGTGGAGGCACGGTTTTCAAATTAGCCAAAATGTCTGCATCGTCTTCATCATCACAGGAGTATACAAACAGATGCCTGTAGCTTATTCCTGCATAGAATTTTCCCTTAAATCCAGGATATTTTTCAGTGAAATGTTTATTTAATGCATCCATTAAAACAGCTGCCTCTTCAGAAGTGATATGGCCTGCATTGAAGTCTTCCATTGTGTCATCCTTTTCTGTTATCGTGTTGCATCTGAATATAACATCAGTTGGCTTGGTATCGATTCCAACGCTTCCCGCTTCAAGAGGTCCTCGTCCAGTATAATAATCTGCAGGATTATATCCAAAAATGCTCATATTTGCAACATCAGATCCGGGAGTGTATCCATCAGGAACATTATTTGTAAAACCGCCGAATCCATTTTGAGCTAATTTATCAATGTTTGGAGTCTCAGCAACCTGAAGAGGAGTTTTACCATCTAATTCATCAATCGGAAGGTCGCTGGAACCATCAGGAATAAAAATTACATATTTCATAATATCAAAATCCAAAAAAAGAATAAAAAAATTAGTATTTTGTTTTTAAAATACTAATTACATCAGTCAACATAGCAGATGCAGTTTCAAGAGATCCCGCACCGAGTCCCATTACTGTAACATCACCGGCCAAGTCTGTTTTAATGGTAGCCATATTCAATGTTCCGCCGATATCATAAGGACTTCCTTTCTTAACCAAACGTGGAGATACCCTTAAATTATCTTTTGAAACTTCAGCTATCAATTTGATTACATAACCGTCCTTGCCTGCAAGCTCAATAGCCTGTGAAGTGATGTTGGAAATACCCTCAACCTCAACATCATCATAGGTTGCATCAATTCCCAAAAGTGAATTAGCTAAAATTACAGTTTTACATGCTGCATCAATACCTTCAACGTCTTGGGTTGGGTCAGTTTCCGCAATACCCAATTCCTGTGATTCTTTTAAAGTGATATCATAGGCTGAACCTTCAGAAGTCATTCTGGATAAGATATAATTTGTTGTTCCGTTTAAAATACCAACTATTGATTTTATGCCACAGGATGAGAGTGTTTCACGGGTGAAGTTGATAATAGGCATTGCTCCTCCGACACTAGCCTCATATCTGAATTCAACACCATTTTCCTCAGCAGCGCGAGTAACGTTTTTAAACTTGATAGCTAAATGTCCTTTATTAGAAGTTACAACATCTTTTCCTTGATCAAATGCTTTAAGAGATAAGGATAATGCAGGTTCGGCAGTTGAAATGTTGGTTGGTGTTGCTTCCATCAATAAATCATATTCCACTGCATCCAATACGTCAAGTCCGGACACATTTGTTCCAAATTCAGGATAAGCGGATAAGTTACCTTCACTATTTTTACTATGAATAAGCAACATTTCTTCCAAACCATCAGGGTTGATAGCAGATGTGGATGAATCTGCAGCAGCTACAACCTTTAACTCAACTCCATATTTATCTTTAATCATAGCTTTTTTTAATGCGATTGCTTGGGCGATACCTTGACCCACTGATCCAAATCCCATTATAATAATCTTACATTCCTTCATATTATCACTAAACTTCATTAATCATGAGTAATTCTTTTTCCATAGCTATTTTAGCTATTTCATCAAATGCAAACTGTTTTTTACCGTAGTCCACTTCCAAGTTTATCAGTGCAGTAGATTTTTTCTCACCATCTAACTTAATATCAAATCCAACTACATAAACACCATCCAATGCATTGATCTTGTCAGTAGTGTCCCTAACGTCCCTATCTACAATATGGCCAATCAATATAGTACTTACAAATTCCTTATTGATAATACCATCTTTTTCAACAATAGTAATGTTCAAATCGCTGAACCTTTTAATAACACGATTGAAACTTTCTTGTTCACCTTCCAATGTTAGCTGAACAGGAATCTTACCTTTTTCATTTTTTGAATCTCTTTTATGGATTACAGTCACTAAATTAGCACCAAGACCACTGATAGGTTCCAAAACAGAAACTAATTGTCCAGGAACATCCAAAAGTTCAAGAACCAAGTTCATTCTCATTATAAATCACCAAAATTATATCCAATCTGCCTTTTTAACTTTAAGATTACCGTCTTTGTCAATATGAGCATTTCTTAAAATTTTTTCAGGGTTTTTCTCATGAGGTACATCTTCACGAGTTAAATTTAAGTTATCTGTAATATACCAGGTTTCTTCTGAGTCTGGAATATTGTCTAAAGTTTTTGAAAATTCATCAATAATTTTTTCTGCATCTTTTTCAATTGACATAAAAATGACTCCTTAATAATAAATAATAATTATAATTATATTTTTCAATACATATAAATGTGAAGATTAATGTTGCAAATTTGGTGTATTTAAAATTCAGTTTAATAACTATTTAATTTCAATAATATCATTTATCTCTGAAATGCTCATACCTGACCTTTCAGAAATTTCAGAAACAGACATGCCCGAATCATAAAACTTTAAAATAATAGACTTAATACCTTCCAATCTACCTTCCTCAATACCTTCCAATCTACCTTCCTCAATACCTATCAATCTACCTTCCTCAATACCTTCCAATCTACCTTTCTGTTCTTTCCTTTCACCATACTCATGAATCAAACTCATTATTATCATCCACAA
>OCTX012267944.1_pt1 | contig 17179 bp, 14 predicted proteins | sample 1539691 | NCBI WGS metagenome assembly OCTX01 (sample SAMN02144231, study PRJEB22623) | gut metagenome | biome: sheep rumen | host: Ovis aries | place: New Zealand | reverse complement strand
TCTTTTGCCACACTGGGTTTCTCTGCAATACAAACTATCATAATTGAGCGACAAAGTTACTATAAAAAAGTGAGCCGACCAAGAAGGACGGCTCATTTTTTTTAATAAGAGTGGTCTGTATTGATTTCCTCTTTGGTGAGTTTCTTCTTGTCAATAGCTCGCCACGCATAGACGATATAGGCCAATACGAAAGGTACGAGCAGGGAAACATAGAACATGGTGCGAAGCGTAAACTCCGACGAACAGGAATTAGCCAACGTCAGCGACGACTGCAGGTCGGCAGTAGAAGGATAGTAGGCTGTGTGGTTCCATGCCGAACAGAGCAGCAGTGCCAGTACGGTGAGCACGGTTCCGATACCGGCAGGCCAGATGCCGCTGATATAGGTCTTCGACCAAACCGTCTTGCCGATACCATAGAGTACCAACACCACACCTATTAGTAATACGATGAGAAGATACCACATGTCGATGAAGTTATGGAGGTACTTATACGGCTCCATGAAGATGACGCCTGTGTCAGGATGCCAGGCAAAACCGTCTTTGGTGAGGAGGTGTACCAGATAGGCAACGAAAAGGATGACAAAAGGAATGGCAGCACCTACCAGTCGCACACTGCCACGACTCCGTATGTCTTCGTCGTCAACATTGTTGATAACGTAGAGAATGCCCAATACTCTGGCAAGGAAAACAACGGCAAATCCGAATACCAATACCCAGGGATTGAGCAGGGCGTCGAGTCCGTGCGAGGCATTTGCCCAGCGCGAAATAATAGGAGTGAGCGATGTAGCGTCAATCATATTGTTTTTCTCGACAATGAAGTTCGACCCTTCAAAGAAAGTGGCAACGGCACCTCCTAAAAGCAGTGGGCCCAGAATACCGTTCAGCGTGAGACAGAACTGAAAAGTCTTAGGACCAAGGAAATTACCTATCTTGTTTTGGAATTCATAGCTCACGGCCTGTAGGACGAAGGTGAAGAGAATAATCATCCACAGCCAATAGGCTCCGCCGAACGAAGTGGAATAGAAAAGAGGGAAAGAGGCAAAGAAGGCTCCTCCGAAGGTGACGAGCGTCGTGAACGTGAACTCCCATTTACGGCCAGTGGAGTTATATACCAGTCGGCGTCCTTCTTCCGTCCAGCCGATACTTCTTGCTACAGAGTTGGCACCCTGTACGAAGAGCAGAAATACTAACAGTGCACCCAGCAGTGCAACAACGAAACACCAATAGTGCTGAAGAAATGTATATGTCATAGCCTTAATTACTCATTACTAATTATTAATTTCTCATTCATTCGAATACTCTGGTCCTTTCTTGATTTGCTTGAGCAGGATGCTGATTTCCACTGCCAGCATCAAGGTGAAAAGGAACAGGAAGATAAAGAAAGTGAGTGCTACGGCACTGCCACCGATGTCGCTGACAGCTGCCCAGGTAGGCAACATGTCCTGAATGGTCCAGGGCTGGCGTCCAAACTCGGCAACCAGCCAACCGCTCTCCGAGGCAATGTATGCCAACGGTACCAGTGCTATAGCTGCCCAATAGTGCCAAGCTGGAAGGGTGGCAATATCATTGCTGTCGGCTTCCGTTTCAGGAATGATTCCAAAGGTAGCCAGCAGTCGGCGTGTAATAATAGAGATATAGGGAATGCGGTACGACACGAGTGTCAGTATTCCGAAGAAAAGAATAAACAAACAGCCCATACCGACCATCACGCGGAAAGCCCAGAAATTAACAAGTACAGGCGGTACCACGTCTTTCCTTTCCTTCACATAGCCATAGCCGAAATACTTCATGTTTTCGTTGATAATTGAAAGTTGAGAGTTGAGAGTTGCCTCGCTTGCTCCCTCTTTCTTGGCTTTCCGATAGGCAGCTAAGGCGGTGATAGCTTGTTTGCCGCGTTCTATCTTCTCTTCGACAGAAGGTTCCGTCTTTCCGTCTGGTGTTGTGTAGCCATTCAGAATGTCGTTGATACCTGGTACGTAGCCCTGCGGATCGTCAGTTGCCATGATGCTCAGTGCGTAGGGCACTTCGATGCCGGGTATAAGGGTAAGTCCCTGTGCCGTACCGCCATCTTTGAGTCCCTCGACCGCAGCCAGCTTCATAGGCTGATACTTAGCAACCTGCTGTCCACTGATATGACCGGTAAATGCTGCGCCCAAAGAAGCAATAAGTCCTACCACCGCAGCAATCTTGATGCTCTCTTTGGCAAGTTTGATTTCGCGCTTCTTCATCAGATACCAGCATGATACGGCAACCACAAAGACTGCACCGATAATCCATGCCGATATAACCGTATGGAAGAATTTCCCTACGGCAAAGGGCGAGAAGGCTACTGCAAAGAAATCAACCATCTCATTGCGCATGGTGTCAGGATTGAACTCGCAACCAACGGGATTCTGCATCCAGGCGTTGGCAACAAGAATCCACCATGCTGAAATCGTGGCTCCTAAGCCTGTGAGCCATGTGGAGGCGAGATGGAATCCCTTTGATACCTTGTTCCATCCGAAGTACATCACTGCCACAAAGGTGGACTCCATGAAGAAAGCCAGAATACCTTCGATAGCCAAAGGCGCTCCGAAGATGTCACCTACAAACCATGAATAGTTCGACCAGTTGGTACCAAACTCAAATTCGAGAATGATACCCGTCGCAACACCCATGGCGAAATTGATGCCGAAGAGTTTCTGCCAAAACTTGGCAGTGTCTTTCCAGAAAACATCCTGAGTGCGATAATAGTACGTCTCGCAAATACCCATGATGACAGCCAATCCTAAGGTGAGTGGTACAAACAACCAGTGGTAAATGGCTGTCAGTGCGAATTGTGCTCTTGCCCAGTTAATGGCTCCTGCGTCGATGTTTAATAATAAGTCGTTCATATTGTTTAGGTTTTAATTAATATCCGTTGGGGTGGCTCGCTCAATGAACTCGCTGGCTACGTAGTCAGACTCGCCACCTTTGGGGGCGTGTTCCTTGAGGTAGTTGGGAAAGAAGAAAACTTTCAGAATGGCAAACATAATGAAAAGCTTGATGAGGATAATCGCCCATAGCGTTTTCCCTAATCGCATATTGCGAAAACCATCATAGTATAGATCGAATGTCCTGTACAAAAATCCTCGTCTCTCCATAGGCAAATCCAGTATTATTTTGCAAATATATGAAATAAATCTTAAACTTGCAACATAAAAAGTAAAAAAAACTTTGTCATTCCTCCGAAATACCCTATCTTTGCACCATTATTATAAGAATGTAATGGATAAAAAGATAAATTCAGCCTTGATTGCTGCAATAGTTTTGCTGTTGGTTGGTGTGGCTTACCTGGGCTATAGCCTTTATGAGCAAACGCAAGCCAACAAGGATATGGAGGAATTGGCGACCCTTGACAAACAGGAGATGGAAGGGGAGTATCGCCAGTTTGCTGACCAATATAGCGAGATGAAAACTCGCATCAACAACGACTCCATCATTGCACAATTGACGCGCGAACAGGAGCGTACCGAACAGCTTCTGCAGGAGTTGAAGAATACTAAAGCGACCGATGCTGCTGAAATCACACGCTTGAAGAAAGAATTGGCTTCTGTGCGTGCCGTGTTGCGCAGTTACGTATTGGAAATCGACTCGCTGAACCGTCTCAATCAGGCTTTGCAGGACGAGAACAGTCAGATGCGGACGGAACTGGAGGAAAGCAATCAGCAGAACCTTGCACTGACCACTGATAATGCTACTCTCTCCGAGAAAGTAGCCATTGCTGCTCAGTTGAATGCCGTCAATATTGATATCATGATGATTGTGAAGGGGGCTTTTTCGTCAAAGACGAAGGACCGCACCAAGCATCCTCATAAAATCGGTGGCTCTACCAACGAGATGAAGGTGCGCTTCACGCTCTCGCGTAATGTTACTGCATCGAATGGCATGCGCAAAATCTATGTACGTATCCTTACGCCTACAGGTAGCGTGCTGAATGCTGCTGGTCAGTGTCCTTTCGAGGATAAAGAAGTGGCTTATACTGTAATGAAGGCCATAGAATATACGGGTGAAGAAACTCCGATGGAACTCTATGTGGCAAAGAAAGAAACGCTGATACCTGGCGACTATAGGGTGCAGGTGATTGCCGATGGACATGAGATCGGAGCACGTAGTATCGAACTTGAGAAATAAACTATGAATAAAAACATTATCTTTTCCCTGACGCTTTGGGTTACGCTACCTGTTGGGGCGCAAAAGGCACTGTCGCTGGACAGTTGTCGGGCCATGGCTCTGCGCAACAACAAGCAGATGAGCGTAGCTAAAGTCAAACAGGAAGTAGCAGCAAATCTGCGTAAGTCTGCACGTACCAAATACCTGCCGCAAGTCAATGCGTTGGGAGGCTACGAGTGGACCAGCAAGGAGATTTCGATATTGAACGATCATCAGAAGTCTGCCTTGTCGAATCTGGGAACGAACATGACTTCTGTCATTGGGCAGGGTATTCAACAAGGTATGGCAGGCATACCGCAAGGTGTCTGGCAGACGTTGGGTAAGATGGGTATTACTCCTGATCAGGTTCAACAGGATATCAATAGTGGGCTCAATCAGTTTGGTGGTCTGTTGAATAATGGAGGCCAGCGTATTGTCGATGCCTTCCGAACCGATACTCGTAACATATTTGCCGGTGCCGTCATGGTGGTGCAACCTGTGTTCATGGGCGGTGCTATTGTGGCCATGAATAAAATGGCAGATATTGGTGAGAAGATGGCTGCAAATTCGTCGGAAGCGCAACGCCAACAGACCCTGTATCAAATTGACCAGGCTTATTGGCAAGTGGTATCGCTCAAGCACAAGCAGAAACTGGCTCAGGGCTATCTTGATTTGGTGAAGAAACTGGATGGCGATGTGCAGAAAATGATTACCGAGGGTGTTGCCACCCGTTCCGAGGGACTGAGCGTCAGCGTGAAGGTGAACGAAGCCGAGATGACGCTGATGAAGGTTGACGACGGACTGACACTCTCGAAGATGCTGCTCTGCCAGCTTTGCGGACTTCCCCTCAACGAGCAAGTGACATTGGTGGATGAGGAAAGCGAGGAACTGACTACTACGCAGATTCCTCAACAAGTGGATATGGAGCAGGTGGCACTGATGCGCCCGGAACTCCGTCAGTTGCAGAATTTGGTGGATATGAGTCGCCAGCTTACCAATATCCTCAAGTCTGGCAATCTGCCTAAGGTGGCACTGACGGGCGGCTATATGGTGTCGAATCCCAATGTCTTCAACGGCTTCGAGAAGAAATTTGCCGGTGTGTGGAACGTTGGTGTCTTGGTGCATGTTCCCATTTGGAATTGGGGCGATGTCGCCTATAAGGTGCGCGCCTCAAAAGGTGCTACAGCCATAGCCAACCTGGAATTAGCCGAGGCTCGTGAGAAGATTGAGTTGCAGGTTAACCAGAGCAACTTCCACGTGAACGAAGCCTTCAAGAAGTTGGAAATGGCTAAGAAGAATACCGAGAAAGCCAACGAGAATCTTCGTACCGCCAACCTCGGATTCCGTGAAGGGGTGATTTCGTCCACTACCGTGATGGAAGCGCAGACAGCCTGGCTTCAGGCCCAGTCGCAGAAGATAGATGCAGAAATTGATGTTAAACTCAGCCAAGTAAACCTGCAGAAGGCCCTTGGCACATTACAATAATATATTTATGTCAGCAAAAACGCAACATAACAACATCCTGCTTGCCATCCTCGGATTTGCAGCAGCAGTAGCCATCGTGGCCCTGATAGGTTTCTTTACCTTGGGTCGTGACCCCGAATTCATTCAGGGACAGGTGGAAGTGAGTGAGTACAGAGTATCCAGCAAGGTGCCTGGCCGTATTTTGGAAATCAGAGTCAAAGAGGGCGATTTCGTGAAAGTGGGCGATACGCTCGCTATCCTTGATGCCCCTGAGGTTCGTGCCAAGATGGAACAGGCTCAGAGTGCAGAGAATGCAGCTGCCGCCTTGGAGATGAAAGCACAGAATGGTGCTCGTGAAGAACAGATTCGTGGCGCCTATAACTTGCTGCAACAGGCAAAGGCAGGACTGGAGATTGCCGAGAAGTCGTATCAGCGTATTCAGCGTCTGTACGACGAGGGTGTGGTAAGCGCCCAGAAGCGTGATGAGGTATATGCCAGCTATAAGGCAATGGAAGCCCAGTGCAAAGCCGCTGAGAGTCAGTATGACATGGCTCGCAATGGTGCCCGTCGTGAGGACAAACTGGCAGCAGCTGCCCAGGTAGGTCGTGCCAAGGGTGCCGTGCAGGAAGTAACCAGCTATATCCACGAGACCGTTCAGATAGCCCAGATGGAGGGTGAGGTAAGTGATATCTTCCCGAAGGTCGGCGAACTGATTGGTACGGGTTCTCCCATCATGAATATCTCTATCATGAAGGATATGTGGGGCACTTTCAATGTGCGTGAAGACCAGCTTGGCGACTTGGCAGTCGGCAAGACTTTTACTGCTTTCGTTCCTGCTTTCAACAAGAACATTCAGATGAAGGTCTATTATATGAAAGACCAAGGTTCGTATGCGGTGTGGAAAGCCACTAAGGCGAATGGGCAGTACGACCTCAAGACCTTTGAGGTAAAGGCCCGCCCCGTGGAAAAAATGGAAGGACTGCGTCCTGGAATGTCACTTATTATTAAATGAAGTATATCCGACAGATATATAACATCATGTTGCGTGAGTTGTTGATTCTGCGCTTGAATCACATCTACCGCTTCTGTATGGTACTGTTTCCCATCTTTGTAATCTTCTTCTTTACAAGTTTGATGGACGAGGGCTTACCTACCCAGTTGCCTGTGGGTGTGGTTGACCTCGACAATACCACCACCACACGTGCCCTGTCGCGCCGACTGGATGGATTCCAGATGTCGAAGGTGGTGGCGCGTTATCCCAGTCTGACGGAGGCTCGCCGTGCTATCCAGCGCAACGAGATTTATGGTTTCCTGTATATTCCCAAGGGAACCACAGAGAAACTGATAGCTGGCAGACAGCCCAAGATATCCTACTATTATACGTACACGTCGATAGCTGCGGGTTCGATGGTGATGAAGGAGATGAAGACGATTTCGACACTCGGCTCTGCGGCACTCGGACAAGCCACCATGCGTGCCAAGGGAGCAACCGACCGACAGATACAGGCCATGTTGCAGCCCATCCGGGTTGACCTCCATCAGATAGCCAATCCTTGGACCAACTATAATGTATATCTCTCTACGATGATAGTGCCTGGTGTCATCATGCTGTTTATCTTGCTGATTTCTACTTATTCGTTAGGCACGGAGCTGAAGTTTGCAACAAGTAAGAAATGGCTTGAGATGGCAGACAATAATATCATGGTAGCCATGATAGGCAAGTTCTTGCCCCAGACCGTCATCTGGTTGGCTATCGTCTATGGCTATGAGTGGTATGTGTTCTATCATTTGGGATTCCCCCATCTGGGCAGTCCTTGGATGCTGGTGTTGCTGGGACTGATGCAGGTGTTGGCATCGCAAGGGTTTGGTATCTTTGCCTTTGGACTGATGCCCTCTTTGCGTATGTCGATGAGTATCTCGTCACTCTGGGCAGTGCTCAGCATCTCCATGGCAGGCAGTGCTTTCCCTGTGATGGGTATGGATGGTGCGTTGCAGTCGCTCTCATGGCTGTTCCCTCTGCGTCATTACTGGATGATGTATCAGACGTGTGTGTTCAATGGATTCTCGCTCGTTGAGTCGTGGTTCCATTTCTCCGCCTTGGCTGCTTTCATGCTGTTGCCTTGGCTTGTCATTAAGAAAATTAAGAATGCAATGCTGACCTATGTCTATATTCCATAATTTATATCAGGGACTCATCGAGACGCTTTCCTTCTGGCGTAGGGAGGTGCAACAGGTGGTGAAGGATGAGGGCGTGCTTATCTTCCTCGTCCTGGTTCCATTGGGCTATCCTTTATTATATTCATGGATTTACAACAATGAGGTGGTGCGCGATGTACCCGTCTGTGTGGTTGACCAGTCTCACAGCCAACTGTCGCGCGAATTCATCCGTAAGTGCGATGCCTCTCCCGATGTGCATGTCATGTTCTATGCGCAGGATCTCGACGAGGCCAAATCATTGGTCAGTCGCCAGTTGGTAAAGGGCGTATATCTCATTCCCAGTTCGTTTGAGGCTGACACCTATGCCCTGAAGCAGGGGGTGGTCAGTGTCTATTGCGATATGAGTCTGATGCTCACCTATAAAGCCATTTTCCAGACTGCCCAGTTGGTGACGATGGAGATGGGCAATGAATTGAAGACGAAACTGGGTGGGCGCTATACGGCTCGTGAAGAGGCTATTGCCACGCGTCCGCTCGACTATGAGGATGTTCCTCTCTTTACTCCTAACGGCGGTTATGGCTCTTCCATTCTTCCTGCCGTATTGATGTTGATATTACAACAGGCGCTGGTGTTGGGAATCGGTATGTCGGCGGGTACGGCACGCGACGAGAATCCCTATCGCAATCTGGTGCCGGTAGGCTATACGAAGTACAGCAGTACCATCCCCATCGTCTTGGGAAAGGCACTCTGTTATTTCATGATATTCATGGTGATGGGGGCTTGGCTGTCGATGGCTGTTCCTCGCATGTTCCACTTCCCCCAGTTAGCCACATTCTGGTCTTTGTTCCACATGATGCTTCCATTCATCATTGCCAGCATCTTCTTCGGTATGCTCGTATCGTGTACGGTCAAGTATCGTGAGAATGTCATGCTGCTGGTGGTTTTCGTCTCCATCCCCCTGTTGTTTCTCACAGGTGTCAGTTGGCCTCAGTCCAGCATCCCCGGCTATTGGCAGGGTGTTTCGTGGCTGTTCCCCTCTACGTTTGGCGCCCGTGCCTATATCCGTCTGAACTCCATGGGAGCCGACCTCAGCGATGTATTGCCCGAGATTCGCATCCTGTGGATACAAGCCATCTGTTATTTCGTTCTGACCATCGGTCTCTACCGCTTCCAGATTTACCAGGCTCGCAAGCGCGCGTTGGAGCGCCTGCACTTCCTGAGGCATAAGCGAGTAGCCAAGATGATGGGGGAGGGTGCTCCTGATGATGAAGAACCGTAAGGCAATACATGAGTTTCATTACGACTTTCTGTTTTTCGAGTGCACTCCAGTAAAAATTGGAGTGCAGTGAAAAACTTTTTGGAGTGCACTCGAAAAAAGCAAAGGTATAACCCTTTTTTTATTTTACTCCAACAACTTCTGTTTTGGGCAGTTCGCGGTTGCGCTTGTTGACAACCGTGACGACGGCTTGGGCGAGATTGATGAAGGCCAGGCCCGTGGCGGTGTCGCTGTTGAGGGCGGCTGGCGTGCCTTGGTCGCCGTTGTCGCAGATGCTCTGCACGAGGGGAATCTGGGCGAGCAGGGGGACGTTCATTTCCTCTGCCAGCTGCTTGCAGCCCTCCTTGCCGAAAATGTAGTAGCGATTCTCGGGCAGTTCGGCAGGCGTGAACCATGCCATGTTCTCCACCAAACCGAGGATGGGCACGTTCACCTTCTCATTGCGATACATGTCGATACCCTTGCGGGCGTCGGCAAGGGCTACCTGTTGAGGGGTACTGACGATGATTGCTCCAGTGATGGCCAGCGTCTGCAGCAGCGTCAGATGAATGTCGCTGGTGCCTGGGGGCGTGTCGAGAATCAGATAGTCGAGCTCGCCCCAATCGGCGTCGCCAATGAGCTGTTTCAAGGCATTGGAAGCCATGCCGCCACGCCACAGCGTAGCCGTATCAGGCGATACGAAGAATCCGATGGAGAGCAGTTTGACGCCGTAAGCCTCAATGGGTTCTATCAGGTCGCGTCCATCCACGTTGACGGCGTAAGGACGGGCTTCCTCGCATTTGAACATCTTAGGCATGGACGGACCGAAAATATCGGTATCCAGCAGTCCCACCTTGTAGCCTAAACGGGCCAGGGCGATAGCGAGGTTGGCGGAAACGGTGCTTTTGCCGACGCCGCCCTTGCCGGAGCTGACGGCTATGACATTCTTGACCTGTGGCAGCATCTTACCAGCCTCAGGACGTGGCTTCGACTTGAATTCCGTCTGAATCTTCACCTCCACCTCCTTGCCGCAATGGTATTTGATGGCAGCCTCGGCAGCCTTAACGGTCGATTTGAGGAACGGGTCGGTGTCGCGGGGAAATTCCAGCACTACCGTCACCTTGTTGTGCACGTTGTCTACGACAGGCTGGTCAGCCAGCATACCGCTTTCTATGATGTTTTTCTTGGTGCCTGCATAGGTTACGGTCTGCAGGGCTTCTACTATCATCTGAGGATAAAGCTTTTCCATATATAGTTTTAAAAATTAATACCGAGATTAGCGAAGAGGCTGCGCGTATGGGCTGCATCGAATTCGTCTCTGGCAATATTGGCCAATCCGAGGTCGTAACCCAATTCTACGTACATCATCTTATATTCCAGACAGCAACCGCCTCGCAGACCGCCGTCGAAGCGCTTCATGCTGTCGAAAACACTGACTGATTCGCGCGTTTCATAATTCTTGACCTTGCCCGTGATGCCGACGGCAAAATAGCCGCCGAGGAAGGGCGAAATAAATAGGTCGTCGTCAACGTTGAAGTTGTATTTCACCACGATAGGCAGTTGCAGATAGCCCAGGCGGTAGGTCACCTTTGCATCGTTCAAATGAGTCTTGCCACCCTTCTCTGAATACATCAGTCCCAGTTCCAGCCATACGGGGTATTGGCGCGAGAGCTGCATGCCGAACACGCCGCCGATGACGAGACCAGTACGGGGATTGGTGTCGAAGTTGGTTGACTCGCTGCTGGTGCTGGCGATATTCATACCGAGACGCAGACCGTAGTAGCGTTCCGTGTCGTCGCGATTGTAGCGGCTGCGTTCTCTGTTGGTTTGATACTGTGCAAAGGTCGGTATAGCCAGTGCTATGACCATGATGAAAGTGATGATTCTTTTCATGATTATATGAATATTTTATGGTTTCGTATGCTGAAGACCGGCATCCAGCCAGTCGATGTATTCTTGAATATTTTCGTTGTAGGAGCGCGAAGGACCAAGGGGCTTTCCCTCAGCGTCGAGCAACACATAGAACGGCTGGGTGTTGGCGCCGAACTTCACAGCCTGGAAGTGGCTCCACTTGTCGCCTATGGTGCGCAGGGTGCGCTTCTGTCCGTTCACCTCCACTTCGATGGGCTCGGAGAGTGGAGTCTTGTCGTCCACATACAGAGAGATGAGCACATAGTCGTCAGTCAGTCGGCGTGCCACCTCGCTGTCCGTCCAGACGGCAGCCTCCATTTTACGGCAGTTCACGCAACCAAAGCCTGTAAAGTCGATGATAACGGGTTTGCCTTGCTCGCGGGCGTATGCCATTCCCTGTTCGTAATCCTTGAACTTGGCTTCGACGATGGTTGTCTGCACCATCTTGTAATCCTGCGTGTACATCGGAGGCGTAAAGGCACTGATAGCCTTCAGCGGAGCGCCCCAAAGACCGGGAATCATATAGATGGTGAATGCAAACGAGATAAGGCCGAGGAAGAATTGTGGCACGTTTGTACGATGCCCGTCGTCGTCATGAGGAAAGCGGAGCCACCCCATGAGATAGGCGCCTAACAAGCCGAAGAGGGCAATCCAAATGGATAGGAACACCTCGCGGTCGAGCAATCTCCAGCCGTATGCCAAATCGGCTACGCTCAGGAATTTGAGCGCAAAAGCCAGTTCGATGAATCCCAATACTACCTTGATGGTATTCATCCATCCGCCCGACTTCGGTGCCGACTTCAATAGTGTGGGGAAGAGGGCAAAGAGCGCAAAGGGGATAGCCAGTCCGATGGAGAATCCTAACATGCCGATGGTAGGACCGAGGATATTGCCTTGTGTAGATACGGCGACGAGCAGGAATCCGATGATAGGACCCGTGCACGAGAAACTGACCAGCACCAGGGTGAATGCCATGAGGAAAATGGATAGCAATCCTGTTGCCTTTTCCGACTTCTCGTCAATCTTGGTTGACCACGAGGAGGGTAGCGTCAACTCGAAAGCCCCGAAGAAAGATGCTGCAAAGACTATGAGCAGCAGGGCAAAGAAGATATTGAACCACGCATTCGTGGACAGCGCATTCAGGGCATTGGCACCAAAGAGCAGGGTTACCAGCAGTCCCAGGAATACGTATATGACGATGATGCTCAGCCCATACGTCACAGCTTCCCGAATGGCTTTCGAACGCTCCTTGTTGCGCTTCAGGAAGAACGATACCGTCATCGGGATGATAGGCCATACGCAGGGCGTCAGCAAGGCTAAGAAGCCACCCAGCAGACCGGCAAAGAATATATACCAAAGGGAATTGTCCTGAGGGGTGTCATGGAATGCCTGCAGTTCTTTGGTAACGGGTTGCCAGAGGTCAGTTGGGAGTTGGGAGTTGTCAGTTGACAGTTGACAGTTGAGAGTTGAGAGTTGGGTGGTGTCAGGGACAGCGGGGGCATCCTTTGACTCCTCTGTCTTTTTCTCCTCTTCCTTTTCCTGCTTGATAGCTGCTATACCACTCTTCTTGAACTCAACGGAGGATGGGGGCATACACATCTCGTCGTTGCAGGCGCCATACTCCAAATAGCAGTCGATGGTATATTTCTCTTTGGTGAACTTGATCTTCTGAACGAACGTGGCTACGCCTTCAAAGTAGCGCACATCCATACCGAAGAGCTTATCAAACTTCTTCAGTTCGTTGCCTCGCGGCTTCAACTTTCCTACGGTTTCTGCACCGTCCATCTTCACCTTGTTGAAGTTGGCGGCAATAGGTCCGCCATCCAAATCGGTGGAGTACACATGCCATCCGGCATCAATCTTACCGGTAAAAATAATTTCTGCCTCACCATTGGCAAGTTCTTTCAGCTGTGCAGTGAAATGCACAGGGTCAACCATCTGTGCACTTGCGGAGCACACAATCAGAAAAGTGAGCAGTATGGTGTGTAATCTCTTCATTTCGAGGCCAAAGGTACACAAAATTTCTTTATTTGCCAAGAAATTTGGCATCAAGATAACTTTGGAACGCCTCTTTGTATATATCTCCGATAGGAAGATAGGTGTCAGCATCCATAATAACGCGGTTTTTGTTGACTTCCTGTATCTTGTCAAGGTTGACGATGTACGAGCGATGAATGCGCATGAAGTTGGCAGGCAGTCGCTCTTCCATCTTCTTCATCGAGAGGAGGGTGATGATGGGTTTTGCCTCGCTGTCAAGATAGATTTTCAAGTATTCGCTCATGCCCTCGATATAGCGGATGTCGGCAATACTGACTTTCACGATGCGATATTCTGTTTTGACGAAGATGGTGTCTTCGGCTGGGCTGTTGGGCGTTGGCTGTTGACTGTTGGCTGCTTGTCCCTCCAAGCGTTCCTTGAGGCGCGAAGCTGCCCTTTGGAAGTCCTGTAGTCCGAAGGGCTTCAGCAGATAGTCAACGGCATTGACCTTAAATCCCTCTACGGCATATTCGGCATAAGCCGTGGTGAAGACCACAAGCGGCGGAGCCTGTAGTGATTTCACGAAGTCCATGCCGTTCAGGTCGGGCATGTTGATATCGCAAAAGATAGCATCCACGGTGTCCTGTTCCAGGAACTGGCGTGCCTCCAGTGCACTTTGGCATTGGGCTGCCAGTTCCAGATAGGGAACCTTTTGAATATATGCTGCCAACTGTTGGAGGGCAAGTGGTTCGTCGTCAATAGCCAAACATTTGATCATGCGAGTGGTATTTTAAGTTCTACAAGATAAGTTTCAGGGTTGTCCTGTATATTCAGTGTATAGTTCTTTCCATAAATTAAGTTTAAGCGTTGTTTCACGTTGGCAAGGCCTACACCGCCTTCCCGTACCCTTTCGTCGTTTGGCTTGTCTGCCTTGCTGTTGGCGCATGTGAAGTGGAGTTGGTGATCATCCACCGTCGCCTTGATATGCACAAACGACTCGTGCTGATAGCTGATGCCGTGTTTGAAGGCATTTTCAATAAACGTAATCAGCATCAGGGGCGGTAACTCGTAATCAGGTGTCTCAGTGGGCAAATCGACCGTCACTTCCACCTTGTCGGTATAGCGCAGGCTCATCAACGTCACGTAGTGTCGGATAAACTCAAACTCGCGGGTGAGGGGTACCCCTTTCTTGTATCCTTCATACAGGATGAAGCGCATCATCTTCGACAGTTCCACGATGGTGTCTTTCGCCTTCTCGGAATCGATGTCCACCAGGGCATGGATATTGTTGAGCGTATTCATGAAGAAGTGGGGGTTGATCTGATACTTCAGATATTCCAGCTGCTGTTCCAGATTCTCCTTTTCCAGGGCTATCATTTGTTTGGCGTCATGGCGCGACTTGAAATAGAGTTTGATGCCGATGTTCATGCCCAACATCAATACGAGCACAATCAGTGAGATGATGTCGTGTTGCCCCACAATCATAGGTGGTCGGTGCCGTCTGTGTTCCCCGATATTGTGTGGGCGGGGAGGGTGCTGACCCTGTCTGTGCTCGAATTGTTCTTGACGGGGAGGTTCGGGACGGAAGGGGCGCCGTTCTGAAGGGCGCAGTGAGCATTGGAAAAGTACGAAAGCTCCAATCAGGGCAGCCACAATACTGAAATACAAGGCGCGTCGCTGCTGATAGACCAATAGGGGAGCGAGCAGAAAGTTATGAATCAGAAAGATGACCAAAAAGATGCCGAATACTTTCCAGATCATGAAAACCTCATGCCAGCGGAAATCGAACATCTCATCGTTGACACTGCGGAGATAGAGGCTGAGTACTGGCACTGCGAAGAGCATACTCCACAGTGCCAGATAGGTCAGATTCTCGTGTCTTTTTTGTTCTTGCATCCAATACATATAACGCAAGGCTTAAAGATTTATTGTGTTATTTATCTTCCACCGGGACCGCCGCCAGGCATTCCGCCACCGCCAGGCATTCCGCCACCCATTCCGCTGCTGATGGTATTCGAGGCGGTTACACTCACCGAACTGCTGCCTGATGTCAGTGTATAGCTGCTACCGCTCTTCAACTCCGGTGTGCTAATCATGATGGTGTTGCTACTACCGTAGTTCACTGGAGGCATCACGAAGGTGCAGTAAGTCTGGCTGCCATCGCCGATGCTGACACTGCCGTTGGCTGATACGGAACCTGTAGCGCTGACGATACCCTGTGAGGTGCTTCCCAGATTGCCGTCCACACGTCCACCGATAGCGAAGATGTAACCACCGGTGATGTAGAGCTTGTGCTGTTCGTCAATGTCGATACCTGCCTCTGCTCCATTGGCTCCGCAAGCGATAATCGTACCACCTTTCAGATACATGTTGCCGTTGGCGTCGATAGCATCGTTATTGGTACCTACTGCTACCACCGTACCGCCTGAGATGGTCATGTCGCCTGTAGAGTTGATGGCATCGTCATGAGCATATACCAGCACTGAGCCACCCGAAATTTCAAGAGTTCCCTTGCTTTCCATACCCTCAGCGTTATTGCCGCTGGTACGAATCATGATGTCGCCGCCAGAGATAACCAGTGGGCCGCCATAAGCAACTTCGTTCTCGTCCTTACCGCCCATCTTCATCCCCTTTGGCGATGAGGTGTAGGCACTGGGCAGGTTATCGGTGTTGCCCGTGTAGTTATGACTTTCAGACGTACCGTTGCTATAGTAAAGATTGCCCTCCGTGATGATACGGATTTTACCACCGGTGATATAGCCTTCATAGTCGGCTTTGACACCTTTACCGCCACTGCCGGTAGCCTTGGCATACAGCTCGCCGCCATTCATATAGAAGTTGCCGTCGCTGCCGATACCTGCTGCCGCCTTGGTGTCGCCACCTGTTGAGAGTGTCTCGTCGGCTTCCCAGGTGCCGTTACCTGTTGCTATCACCGTGGTGCGTCCGCCGTTGATGGTTACGTTGGCATCGCCGTTGATAGCCTTACCGCCGTCAGCCGAAACTTCTACGTTGATGATACCGCCATTGATGAACATGTCGCCACCAGACTTGATACCATTGTTCTCTGTCGATTTCACATACAGGTTAACACCCTTCTCAATCACGATGCAGTTCTTGCCGTGAATACCGTTCTTGTAGTTGCCGTAAACCTCCAGCGAACCGTCACCGCTAATCAGCAGTTTGCCTTTAGCGAAAATAGCACCCTTGTGGTCTTCTGTGGTACCATCATTCAGCTTATTGCTGCCTGTGGCGTAAAGGTATGCATTGCCTGAACACTCAATGTCGAGTGCTGTTTTCGATGCACTGGTGATATTCACTCCGTTCAGGGTCAGACCGAAGTTGGTCTTACCGTTGATAATAAGTGAACCGTCCGTCGTCGTACCTGTCACAACGTAGTTGATACCCTCCGTGCTGCCATGATCGACGGTGACGTCATTGCCTGCGATAGTCACCGTAACACCGGCAACACCCGGGTCTGCAGGACTCGTCATGTCGATATTGACAGTGGTAGCGAACGTGTTGGCGCTTGGAGCGTCGCCATCCTCAGGGTATTGTGCAGCAGCCACATCCGTAGGCTCTGCTGTTGTCTTGTCAATAGCTACGGTGAAGGTGGACATCTCACTGTAAGAACCCGTCGAGCTGCCACCACCGGTAATGGTGCCACTGCCACTGGTGCTGCCGCTGTTATCTCCCTCGTCACCACCATTAAGAATTGTTGTGCCACCGCTGGTTGTCAGTGGATCGTCCGACGAACATGCTGTCGTCATGGTCATCATTGCTGCTGCAAGGAGCAAACTTGTCATCATCTTTTTCATATTCGATAAGCTTTAGAGTTATTACCTATGATTTAGATGATGCAAATGTAGATAAAAAGAGCCGGCTCGCGAAAAATCTTCAACGAACCGGCTGATTTATTCAGCGAAATGATTATCTCTTAGAGTCCCAGACCCTTTTTAGCTGCATTAGCAGCATCGTCGATGGCGCCAGAAGCCTTCTCCTTGGCAGCGTCCTTTACCTCCTGAGCCTTGTTGGAAGCAGCTTCCTTGGCAGCGTCAACTTTCTCGTTAACGGCTTCCTTGGCAGCGTCCTTAGCATCGGTGGCAGCATCGCTTACCTGATCCAGCAGACCGCTTACAACCTTGTCGGGCTCTACGTCTGTGATAGCTGAAACAGCAGCAGCTACAGTGGCATTGTCGCCTACAACGCTCTTAATCTTGTCGGCATTGTTCTTCAGGAACTCCTGAA
>OCTX012134695.1_pt1 | contig 17179 bp, 22 predicted proteins | sample 1539691 | NCBI WGS metagenome assembly OCTX01 (sample SAMN02144231, study PRJEB22623) | gut metagenome | biome: sheep rumen | host: Ovis aries | place: New Zealand | reverse complement strand
GTGTATTCCCCTTGTGGTCACTCCAAAAAACCCCCCGTCAAGCCCACGGCCCGACGGGGGATCTCTTCGATGCAACTCGCTGCGAGTTGTTTGGTTTGGGAGGCTACTTCAACCGAATCAAATTAATAGCAGACTGATAACGCACGGTCTCTCCAGTGCGAATAGTGACATTATTGGTCAGGCCTCCACCGAACACAATCACATCAATAACGCTTTCGCTGATAGGACCGCTTCCATTTGCCACGGTCTCAATAACCGTCATATCAATATAAGGTGAGACATTATTGGCAGGCTCATGAGCAATCGCGATGATATTCCCATTCTCCCGGATAACAGCCGTGATAATGCCGGTATTGCTTGTAGAGCTTTCAAAATTGAGCCTGAGGTTAATCAACCATGCGCCTCTATGGTGCGTTAGAATCCGCGTATTGTCGTTGGTGTCTATGGTGCACTCGCTCGTTATGTTGAACTTTTTGTATCCGAGTTTTACGCCGTTGTTAATATTGGTATTGTCCGGGCTGATTACCGTATTCTCAAAATCCCAGCCCTCCGCTGCGATTGCAGTTGAGAGCGGGACCATTTTCCTAACGATGGTTTCATAGGCCCTATCGCTTGTGAATCCAAAAAGCTCTCCATGCTCGCAAGTGAATTGCTGGAAAATATGCCCCGCATCGTCTTTGATGACAAAGCCCTGATAGTAAAACAGTTCGCTGTTAGGGGGCTGCGTATTGTAGCTGATGTAGTCCGTGGGTTGCCACGGGGCATAGAACGAATAATAACCGGTTTCGACTGCGGCCCATTGTATCTGAGTCATAATCATAAAGTCGTTGCCCTGGTATTTATTGATGTCGTAGGTGATAGGCCCGCCGGCCCTAATATATATGGTGTTTCCACCGTCAAACGCGCTGGTGCTGGACACATAGACAAAGTCATGCGAGGGAACATTTAGATAAACCGTCTCCCCGTCAATGGTGCGCGATTCAGTCCTCGCGCCCTGAAACACAATCGCGCCTTGCACGCATTGGGTAAAATCGGTAACTTTAGTCCAGCCCTTAGATTCGAGGAACTCGATAAAATCCCAGCCGGTGAGCATGTATTTCTCGCCGTATCCACCGCCCAATTCGGTGTAGCCGGTGAGGTAAAGGATCATTTGCACGAGACCGGAGCATGTGACATGCTCGCCCTGCGCGTTCGGTCTATACGACGGCTCAGTGAAATAAAGCGGCATGAATTGACGCATATCGTCGGCTTGCTCCATGTAGCTCCAACTATGCGCACTGAACACGTTCATAACGCTTTGCGCGTTGAGCATCATTTGAGCCACGGGCCAACCGGCGGGCGGATTGTATGCAAACCGGAACGGGGACAGAACGCCGATATATTCCGGCTCTGCCAGCTTTTCCAATTTGCTATCGAACTGCTCCAGGCTCTCGATATCGGCGTTCGCATCGTCAATGCGCCGGGCCTGTGCCTGGATTGCCGCGCTAACCGTGTTGGTTGCGTCATAATCGGAAACCGGCATTGCATCCTCAAGGGCCTTGATCTGCTCAACGATCTCCGGCTCGTTTTCCTCAAACCACTCCGCAATAGCCGCTTCAATCATCGGGTCAAGATGCCCCGCCTCGATCTCTGCCAAAAGCTCGGAAATTTCAGTAACTTCAATGCCCATTTCATCGGCATAGGAAACGACACGGCCCAAAATCTCGCAAATAGCCCTGACGCGCTGCTCGGGGCTCTCCACGTCCCAATACACGCTAGGAATGGCAATTGACGGGGCATAGTCCCGGAACCTCGGGAACGGATTAGGCTCGTAATAAGTACCCATTTTCTACCTCCAATTAGAAACCGTTGTTATTCGCAGTATACAGGCCGAAAAAGAACGTTTCCAGTTCATCGCACAGCATTTGGTCAATGCTCGCTTGATTGCGAACACGCTCTAGGCTCTCGTCAATCGGGCCGATCTTGACGCGCTCCCATTCGCTATCAACGCCGGACTCCAGATAATCCGCGCTATCGGTCAGGAGCGTTTCCGGGTAACGGCTGCTGACTTTTCGCTCCTTGTAATATTCATCCTCGATTGCAGCAGGATTATATCCGCCCTCCAGCGCGGAATAGAGCTCGCGATATTTCGGCATGATCTCATACACAAGCGAGTAATGGAGCATACGCGCCCACTGCTTGAACGGGACTATGCTAATCTCTCGATAATAAAAGCGCTCGATAAAATAGTTGCAGATCCGCTCATACTGCTCCGGAGAATAGGCCGCATCGCTCCAATCCAGCAATTCGTTATCCCAAGAAAACACGCCCGTCTCAATCAGTTCTCCCAGGCTGATTGTGAAAACAGAATGTATCTCTTTCGGGCCTGTGTATTCCAGGAGGTCATTGATTCTATCCATTTCTAGCCCTCCAATTCGGGAACGTCGGTTATATCGCTATCAACCTGAGCAGGCTCGGACAATAGACCGTCCTGGGCCTGCGCCTCAATGTTGTTGATGTAGTTCCAATTGAGCGATTCATAATCCTCATTGAAGTACACCTGAATATCAAGCCCGAAACGCTTGTTGAGCTTGGCGCACGCCTCGCGCCGGGCCGTGAGGCAGTCCAGCAACATAACGCTTGTAGGCGCTGAATTGGCGCGTGCCTCGTCCTCGATCATTCGCTCGCCCTTTTCAAAGGCCAGATGAGGGATCCCCAGATACATCAACGCCTCATTCAAAACGTTCTGCTTGCCTCGGGCCAGATCTTCGACGATCAGGGGAACGCCGGTATTGATCGCGCTAACGTTGCTGATGAGGTCGCGCGTCGAGTTGTCTCCGATAACGGCTGGCTCCCCGCCCGAAACCTGTTTGAAGATCTCCATAACCTCCTGTTTCTTGCTTTGAGGCGCAATGAAAACCCAAGGAGTGTGCTGGTGGGATAGATTGATATCCTCGGTGCGCTCGTAGTGAGTCATTTTCCGCGCGAATTGCTGGAGGTCAAGGTCCGGATGAAATGGTACGGCTCCGGCCCATTGCTGCGCACGGGAGTAATAGACAAGCTCGCCATTGTCAGGTGTTACCGTATAGCCCATAACCTCTGAACCGAATCCGCCCGCCGTCCATTCAACCGGATATCCGTAAATGTTATAGTTGCCGGTGAACATCGCACGGAGGCTCTGCCAGATATCCGGCGTTTCCGGGCTGTGGCAGATGGTAGCCACGCCCTGGGTGTGCAGAACCCACTCAAGATAACGCGCGTCGCAGGTATCGGGGAGGTTAACCCAACGGAAACGGTTGATTGCAAGGCTGTAGAGCATATGGAGGTTTTTGGCGTAGGCGCGCTGATTGAATGCGCGGCTCTGCCAGAAATTATCTCCGAAAAATTGCAGGGCCTTGTCCTTTTCTCGGTTTCTCGCATTCTTACCCATTGTTAACCGCCTCCAGACGCGCAAGCGCGGCGCTATACATCGCGCCTTGCTCCGCTATGGCCGTTTGCATCATTTCGATGCTTGCAAGAACACGGTCGTTTGCGGCCTTGGCTATCTCCTGCGCCCGCGCCTGTTCAACCATAGTCGCAACCTGCGTTGCATCGTTGAACTCGCTAATCTTTGTTTTCTCCTCCTCGGTGCGCTCCTCCTCCGGTTTTAGCATGAGGTTATCAAGCTCGTTGATCTCCTCGGGAGTGTAGCTATCAAGCGTTCTCATTGTTCACCTGCCTAAATGTTGTCGTAGATGGTCACTCTGCCAATATCCTCCGGCCTCCTCCAGACCGTAACGCCGCCCAGGAGGAAATAGCGCAACCTATCGGCGTAGAGATCCGGGATGGCATTCCCCTCCGTCCAAAAGTCGCTGCATTGCCAGAACGTGAAATATTTTCCATAGTGCCATTTTACAAAATCAACAACCCTGTTGAGCATGTATCCGTATCTCAAGAACGTGTCTCCGGCCTGCATGATGGCATTATCCGGCTGTGTCACGACGTTTGCAAACAGGCCCTGGGGGCGCGTTGTCATATGCTCGCCGTTTGCGAATTGGCCGAACTCCGACGGCGCTCCAAGCGCGGCTTGCCGGATCTGGTTGGTTATTCCCATATCCGCCGTTGACCTGTCACGCGCGGCGTTTTCAATTTGCGTTGCGACGCTTAGAGCGGAACTGGTTGAGGTGAGCGTGTTTCCAGCCGCCGTTCGTGCATTTTCATTATCAACCATATACCCGTTTAGAAGCGTGCTGTTGGCGTTTGCTTTGTTCGTGCCGCCGAAATTAAATGAGCTGCTAAAAGCATTCTGCACCGTGGTAGCGCCGATCGTCGCGTTTAACTGCGCCTCGGTTGCGGCGGCATTCACACCGCCTTGCACGAGAGAACCGATAGCCCCGCCAACGTCAAGCGAAAGCAACGAGCCAACCGCGCCCATGCCCGCCTGTACCCCGTTGGTCATCTGGGCGATTGCCGCATTCTGCCTCGCCAGAGTCATTTCCGAGTTGGTCATATTGTTGTTGTGAGCTATCTGCATATCCGACATGTCGGATTGATAGGCTATGTTTGCCGCATTATCGCTATTGAGTTTTGCGACATTGGCCGCATTCATGGCATTGCTCGCCGCTATCTGTGCCTGGGCTATGGCTGCTGCCGTATTTGCAAGCGCGTTAGCGTCCGCCTGGGCCGTGCTGTTCTGCAATGCCGTTTGCGCCCGGTCAAAATGCGTGGTGTAGTCATTGACCGTTGCGGCGCTCTGCGTGATGCCGAGCGTTGGGATGCTCCAGCTATGGAGCAGTTCAAACCAATTGCCTTGTATGTCCATGGCACGCGATCCGATATCATGCCAGGTGAGCGTTTTCCGCGCGGCCTTTCCGACTCCTGTTATATGCGCATCCAGGCGGATCCAGGGGAACGCCAGAGAATAGGCAGTCTCGATATTGAGTGTTCCGTCTGTATCTTCGATTCGGATCTCCGTAACCCCGCCGGTTTCGTCTGTAACCTGTAGCACGGCGTAGGGGTACGTGTAGAGCTTGGCGATATTTGCGTAACGCGCCGGATACCCGAAATCGCCCTTGGATAGCTTGTAGAGCCGGTTTGTGCTGTAGGTGTTTGATACCCACGTGCACGACACGCCGCAAAAGCTGAATGCCGCGCCCGAATAGACGAGATCATTTGACACGAAAAACACGGCTTTGATGGTCTGCATGAATTGAGGGACCTGTGCGTTGATGTTGTTGATAAGGGCATTAAGAGAACCTGTATTGCAATAAAAAGCCCAGTATCCCGGCGCTCCATGTTGGAGGGATACGCCGTTAGGCGTGTGCCAGGTGTTCGCGGCCTTTGTGCCGAAATCCGCCGTAGGGTTTGCGCTTGATACGATAACGGCCACAACGTTTTTGGCATTGAGCAGAAACGAGCTCGTGTGCTTGGAGATCCGAGGCTCCGAGAAATTCGCATCTTCGGTCAAAAGCCATGAGCTGTTGTTCACGGGATTGCTCAGATAGGTGTCCGCGCTTGTCTGAAACATCGGCATATGGCCGCGCTCTAGGAACATGCTCTTGATGGGAAAATCATAGATAAACGTCTGCCACGAATCGGGGAGCAGGTGGAGGCGCGTCGTATTGTTCGCCAGGCGCTCAACCTCTCTGACAAACCAAAACCAATGCTTGAAACCGCCTATAGCGGTTTCATGCTTAACGAGGTGTTCTGCATTCGCTACAGGAGTATATTCAACGGAGATATAGTTGTAGAGCGAGGCGATATCAAAAGGCAGTTCTATATCAAGATAGTTATCCGTGTGCAATTTCCGGTACTCCGTTTTAAAGCGTATGCATTCGCCCTCTCCCGGATGCTCGCTCTCCTCCAGCCCATCGAACCATTTATCGCGGGCCTCCTTGGAGCCAAAGTGCACGACGTTACCGATGCCTGAAACCGTCCTGATCCCTACGCGAACCTCGCCCATGTCCCAGGGCACTCGGCATAGCGTTATAAGCATCTGGGTGTTGTCGAATTGCGCATAGTCATAGCCGTTGTTGAACTTGTAGGCATTCACGGTTGAGAGATCCGGAAACCGCTCCGTCGAGCCTGTCAGGTGGGAAAATCGCGCCATTGTGCGCCCTCCAATACAAAATATGGGATACCGCGCCGGTACCCCATATTGTAACGCCTATATGTTGCGTTTGGCTAATCGCCGTCCTCGCTCCTTTCGTATGCGGGCTCGTAGTCCTGGCACGTAGGGGCCTTGCTCCGTGAGGTTTCTTTGTTCACCTCAACACATTCCAGAGTGCAGTTATCGCCGTCGTGGTGGTAACAATCATCGCAACTACATAGAACATAGCTCATTGATCATGCCCCTCCCCTCTCCGTCGCGTTGATTCCACCAGGTTACAGCGCAATCCTCATTAAGCGCGTATGGCCCTCTTATATTGCAGCGCGTGCATTTGACCGCATAGAGTCCCGTTCTATATACGCCGTTTCCTATTCTATGGAATTTCAAATACTTGTCGCGCCCGCAAAACGGGCATGTTTTAACGTTCTTGTGCCGCTCGTTTATTTGATAGTCCATCACTCCCACGCCCCTACCACGATATCGTGCGCCGTTCCGGCCTCCAGATTCATTTCCTTGTCTATCTCGCTAGGCGCTTTGCCCTCCCAATGGAGCTCCACGACTTGCCGCTCCATGCTGTCGGGCCTATAGCGCTCTAGCATCGCTTTCCTGTATTCCCTCAATTCGATCTCGCTAATCAACATTGCCGACCTCCATATTTCGCACCTCGTCCATGATTCGCTCTATGTTGTCGCATACCGTCTCAAACGTCGATAGCTTGCCGCCTACGATGTAGATCCGCCCATGCCACAGGCCAATGATCGCACGCCTCCCTCGCGTGAATTTCCAGTTTGGATAGACCGCGCGGAGGTCGTTGGTGTTGACCCATGCCCGCCCGTGAATGACATACCAGTAGACCGAGGCGAAAATAATTCCTATAATCAGGCCCAACGCAAGATAGCCGCTTGCATCATGCGCAGGAATGTATCCGAGTGGCGCGTCCATTATTCAACCTCCTTATAATCGATTATCGTGCGGATCGCGTTAAGAGTTGCGATTGTTTGAATATATTCATCGCGCAAACGGCACATATCGCATACGAGACTATCATCCGCCTCATAAGACCAATCATGCATAGCATATTCGTTGAAAATCTTTACAACTTTCAATTCAATCTGCTCTTTCTTTTCCAGCAACTTTTTCTCGACTTTCTGCAGCTCTCTTTTCAGATCCATTGCTACAACCTCTCGTTAATCCAATTCTCGATTGTCGCATGCCGGGCCGCTGGTGATCGCGGCCCGGCCTGTTCGGTGCTAGCAAGCTTCGAGCATGAACGGCCCGCAATACTGGTCGCGAAACATGATGAAAGTAAGCTCGGGGAGCTTGCGCTTGTTGCGCGGGATTCGAAGCGAGTTGATAGCGTCATTATCGGCGTAAGTGATGTAACCGGCATCCTCACCGCTATGAATGTCAATGATAGCGAAATTCTCGGGGTTATCCTCGCCGTAGTAACCTTCGATAACGCCGAGCGCGAAATGAAGCGCGCATTCGATATCGAAAGAATCCCATCCGGTAGCGTTAAGGCCGTCGGTAAGTTCGGGGCTGCTGAGATCTTCCAAAGTCCTGATTTTCATAGTGTTCCTGCCTTCCGGTCGTTTCCCCTCTTGCTATATATGATTCTAACCGTTGCATCATGCAATGTATAGTAACCGTTGGTTGCACTTTGGACGCAAAAAGGCCCGCGCTTTCTGGGCGCGGGCCTTTGTGGGCGAAACTCGGGGTTTCGGATTGAGGCTACACGGCGCTGGGGCCTGCTCCGATGGTGGCGGGGGTTTCATAGGTCGTCGGAGCATACGTGATGTAAGGCATCTCATCAATAAGATCCCTGTTCTCGAAATTCACGAAACTAAAGCCCTGAGTGAAGTTGTAAGCGATAAGCGCGTTTTTCGGAGCAAAAGCCGGAGTAGGTCCGGAGGGGTTGCGATAAACGGGGCGCAGCTCGACATTGATATTAACCTGAACCTCATTAAGATGGTTATTATCGACATTATTCTGTTCGATAGCCTCGATCACAGTAGGGATAAGGCCCTTGCGAAACACAAGCCGACCATCGTCTGCGATAAATGCATAGTCGGTCGGAATGCTAGCCGAAACAGCCTCATCATCTTCATTAGTGAACCGCATATTGAAGCCGGTTACTTTGCCGGTGAGAGCAGTAGGAGGCATTTTAAAGCCATGCCCGCGCCCGCCGCTATACTGCTGTGGGTGCATGTAGAACTGAAGCGGGTATTTTCCGGTCTGGGGATCGGTGACAACAATAGCGCCGCTATCCACAAGATAGCTTTCACCGTTAGGGCGTCGGCAATAGCAACCCCAATCGGCGCTAGGGGGAGTCAGATTGATAGTCTCTGCCATAGTTAACACATCCTTTCTCTATTCTCGAATCCGATTATTTTACTGCGTCACAAAGCAGACACACGGAACATAAGGATTGAAACCGATAGTCTCCTGATGATGGAGCCAATATTTAACCGTGCGATTGTCCGGGTTATAGAACGGGCTCTCAAGCGAGTAAACATAGTCGCGGCAATACACGAAATCCTCCGACGTGAGCATTGCGTGCATGTTAGCCACAGGAAACTCCGGCACCACGATAATACGGTAACGAATAGAGGCATTATCTCGGTTAAAAAGAGTCGCGAGGCCGTACACATCCAGGTTCGCCATGATCTCCGGCGTACACCAGAACACAAGTTCGCTATCACGAACAAACGCGGGCACCGGCAGCATATTGTACAGGCGGGACGGGAACCTAAACGTGTAGGCATACTGCCTCACAGCGGCAAAAAGCTCCTGGGCCGTTGCCTGCGACGTGGGAACGGCGCTAATCGTGTGCTTATAGAGGCCGTCTCCGACACCGTCTGCCTCTGCGATGGTCTGGATCATAACGTTCATCTCATCATACTCATCAGACGAGATCATAGCGCCAAGCGTCGCGTTGAGCAGGTCGCTAAAACCGGTGCCGTCCTCCGCGAACGCGCGGGAGAGCTGATCGAACGCCCAACTAAAATCATACTTACGGCCCGGCGAGGTGCTATAGAAATACTCCTCGAATTCGGGGGCCTCGTACTTTAGGAGCGTTTCCACGGTGGGGTCACCGCCTGTGTGACTCCGGAACCACTGCACAGCGATATGACGTTCAATTCCGCCGAACGCATGCGCCCCGGCCGTCGGGCCCATGGGTTTCTTGAGGTCTCGGAGCGGATTCCTAAAAGTGCGCTCCTCCACGTACGGCGAGGAAACATAATTCAAAAGCTTGGTGAACTCCTGATACGCCTGGGGAGAATCGAAGATGCCGCGAATAGCTGCATGATAGCCCGCCTGGCTGGCAGGGGGCACGCGCTGCTGATAGTCGTTGGAGCCCTGGAGCCAAACCGCATCAAGCACGGTGCTGTTGAGAGTAGGCATTGCTGCACATCCTTTCCATTAATCGATAAAGCCTTTTGCAATGGCGGAAAAATCGGGCGCGGGAGGCTCGTTTCCGGTGCCGTTGCCGGTATCAGGCACCATGTTGGGTTGAGGCGTGCCGATCATGCCGCCGGTTCGGATGATATGGGAGATCTGGTCGGTCAGGCTTTCGATATGAGCGGTCAGGGCCTCGATCTGCTTGCGCTGACTCTCAATGATTGCCTCGGAAGCGCTTGGCGTATCTTCTGGAGCCTGGGCGGCTCCTGCGCCCTCGTCGCGCTTGTCCTCGTTATCATCCTGCTTGATGGTATCATTATTCTCATCGTCGTTCAAATTCTCATCAATCTTGGCGTTCTTTCCGTCCATCTTCATACCTCCATAAAATCGAACGGGCGCGGGCCGCTTTGCAACCCGCGCCCAGTTTGCTGTGGCGCAACTATCTATGGTGCCATGCGAACGGGTGCCTTACCCCACGCACGCCGGAGCGAACTCAACCGCTGGCATACCGGATCTGTGCTAGCGCATAGCGCCCATAGTGCCGCGCCTTGCGTTGCATTATAACACGCCTAACGGATCTCGGCAGTGAGCATGGAGCCGTTTTTGGTCGGTTTCTGCTTGATGGTGAACTCCAGCGCCGGTTTCCAGGGAGCCTTGCCGAACGCATAGAATGCATTCTTAACAACCGTATAGATACCGATAGAGGTTGCCTGCCAACCCTTGCCCTTATCGTCGATAAGCACGACGCGCGGTACGCGGGCGATCTCGCCGGTCTCCTCGTTGGTCAGATCTCGCATCTCGATAAGAACATCTTGCACCTTGATCGTCTGATTGATGCAATCGGAGACGCGGCCCTCGGGGTTATTGAGCGCGTTGAAGAATTTACTCTGCGCCTCGCGCGTGCCGTCGTTCTCAATGGAGCAATACGTAGCGCCCGCCTGGGCGGAGATAATAGCGGCAACGGCGTTTGCGGCCTCCAGGTTGGCAAGCTGGATGGCGTTGGTGCTCTCGGTGGTGGCGATCTCGTTAGTCATAATCGAACACTCCTTTTTCTTCCATCAAAGATTTAATTGTCAGTTGCAAAGGTTCAAAATCGGCGGACGTGAAACTCAATTCAAGTTCTCGCATCCAGTGCTCTATCAATGCGGCCAATTGGCTAGAGGAATGTGAGCGAATCGCGGGAAAATAAAGCTGGCCGTTTTCTAGCGATTCATGGTAGATGATCGCATCAATGCTGATGCCTGCAATAGCATCTGCGCCCACAGCCTCAAGCATCACAGCCCACGGGGCCGGGCCTGGCCGTTGCTGATAGACCCAGCTCCATCTGTGCATGATTTACCTCCTCCCCTGCCTGAAATCATCGGCCAGCCTGCGATATTCGTTTTCGAGCGGATCTCTGCCTGTAACAAGCATGCCGCGCCGCTCGCGCAAAAACTTGAAATAACGCGCCGCGTCGTGGTTCTTGAAATTCTCTATGGCGGCTTTTCGCGTCCTGAAATAAACATCGCCCATCTCGAGCCCATAGTATGGGCTGATGACGCTCCACATGCCGCAATTCTTGACAACCCATAGCGGCTCTTCATGGCCGCTGTCTGTCTCGGTGGCCGTGAACTCGTAACCGGGAACCTCGATAATATAGGGCTCTTTATCGGCCCAACAAATTATGAGGCACCCATCCAGCTTTTCAAGGTTTGAAATCTCGTAATTGCCCATTCCTGACTCCTTTCTCCTTGCCTTGCACGATGTAGGTTAGACGTTGCATCAAGCAATGTCAAGTAAATTATTTAACTCCGACGAACGACAAGACCGTGAAAAACGCCTCACGAAGCGCGGCAGACTCATAGCGCAGGCCTCCAAGGTAGTAGATCCGCACTATCATCTTTAGCAGCTCGTCGGCGCTGGATATGCTCATGTAGTCAAGCGTCGAATCCTTTTTAGTCAATGCATATACGTTCCTGCTGTTCGCCGGTATCTGCGACGTGATATAAAACCAACCGTTTTTAAGGTCAGACCAAACCCCGAATTTCTGCGCCTGGAACACGATACCGAACGCGAATTGAGCATTGGAGGGCTTACGGGCAATGTCCCCTGAATTGGGAATCGCAAATTCATTGTCAAAAATAATGGAGCTCTCCTCATGCCCTGCTAGCATACGGCCTACTAGAGTCTGCTCTTTTCGTTCCTGGGCCTGCATCGGCGGAACACGATGGAATAGAACGTGCTTGTTGTTGTACCAGGAATAACCGAAATCGGGTATGCGATTGATGCCGAGATCTCGAAAATAGGGGCATGTGAAATCAACTGCATTGCTCATCATATAGACTCTATAAGGCTTTTTATCGCCCGGTTGCTGACGGAATACAGAGTCAAGCAAGTTGGCAAGAATTGAGAACTCGTTGGGCAAATACCGGTGGTGTTTGTCCCTAGAATCAATAATAAATTCATCATTGATAACCGTTGTGACGTTGTTAAACGTGCGCTTTTTCTCCTGCTGAAAATTCGTTAACGCAACAAAATAACATAGCGTTTTCCAGTCCGGTTTATCGCCCTCCGGAGGCTTTTCGGCGATATAACCTTTTCCCGCCTCGGTTTTAAACAAATAATCCAGATAATAGCCCTCGTTCTGTAACTTGTCGAAATAGCCGGAGGCAATGTTTTTGGCCTCGTCCTTTGTCCGGGCGAACTCCGCAAACCGGTATCCGCTTTTGATGAAACGCTTGATAGCGTCCCGCCGCGCTCCAAACGTCTTGCCAATGCCCTTGCCGCCGCAGACCAGACAAAACTCCCCTTGCGTGCCGGTCTGATAGCTATAGGTCTTATCCCAGTTATAGAAAATCGGCGTTGTTGACATCCAAGATCACGGCCTTTCCATTGCCCCAAGTTAATACAACATCGTGTGTATTTATATTGGGGTTATTAGACACAACATATTGATAATTTTCCATATTCTCGCGCGTTGACAGGCTATTTAGTGTTTTAGGCATGGGGTAAAGCGCCAGGGCGTGCGGCTCTGTCACTAGGGCGCTATTGCCCTGGTAATCGGTTATGTATTCAAAGACGCTGGAGCCCCATTCCGGGAACGACCTTGCATTCAATCCGGTCAGGTCATAGGCCAATGTGACGTTATAGCCCAGTATCAGGCTGCAAATCTGCTCGAAACTCCATCCAGCCGCCTCCAGCTTTTCAGCGAACTCGTTAAGCCCGCGCCGGGCCGGAACTCCTGCAAGCGTGAAGCGATAGCCGTTATCCGCCTGGACATATGCTTTATTCCAGGAGGCGCAAAAGCGCTCTGAGGTGAACTCAAGCTCATAATGGCCTATGCCGCGCAGCTCGTCATAATGCCCTGCATAGCAGCGCTTGAAACGCTGCATAGCGCCAGCCTTGCCTTTGTCTATTGCCTTTGAGAGCACATCCAGCGCCGCGCTCAACGCGCCTATGTTGTCGCGCTCGATTAAGAACTTGACGCTGTCCGTGTCTCCGTTTATGACGCGCTCGCAATATGGAGCGCCCAGCTCCATCACGCAGATCTGAGCGATTCTAGACCATCCAACGACACGTTGCCCGAATTGATACCAGGCTTTAGGGTTTTTGGGCGCGTTGCAGATGCCCGCGCCGCCCTCGTACTCGATGCCGTGGGAGGTTAGCGTTGTGGCTTGCCTGTGCTCATTTGAGGCCTCGATGCCGAACAAACTATTGAGATTGGACTTGGTCAATTGGTAATACTGCCTGATCTCGCCCTCGTCCATAGTGCCGTGCTTCATGCCTAGAATGACGGTATCGGCGATTCCTAAGCGCTTTAGCTCCTCATCGTTTGTTATGGTGCCTGTTTTCTCCCACTCGCCCATAGCCTTTTTGAACTCGTTTTTTGCCCGGTAGAACGTGCAAACACTCGCCATGGCCATATCGGAGGGCCGAACGAATTTAGACGTGCAATATCCCTTGATGGCCCTCACCTCATCCCACTCATAGCACTGGCATATCTCCCAGGCGGCTAGCTCGGTTATATAGAGCCGTGCCAGATCCGCGCTTATCAGCTTGCCGAACGCATAGCGCGGATTTATCGCCGTATCGGTATAGCCTTGTTCGCGGATCTCGGCTCTGAACAATTGAGCGGCCTCGTTATCCTCGTTTAGCACCTCCGGCACGCCCGTAATGCGGGCGCTTGCCAACGGCAGCACTCCCCAGCGCTCATAGATACTCCCCCTTTTGGGGCGCAGGTTTTTGAACTCGAATAGCGCATTGAACGCCACTCCGAACGGCGATATCCAGCGCTCGAAGATATCATCAATAGGAGTTTCCTCGATTAGCTCAAACATCGCCTGGAGCGTTTCGGGCCCTGCCTCATGGAAACCGACGGGGTATGTATGGCTTGCCATCTGTCCCGGGTGCTGGCTGGTAGCGTCATAACCCGCCACGACAAGACCTGTCCCGCGCAGATCGTAAGGCACGCCCGCGCTGGAGCTCGCGCAGAACGTGAAGCCGCCGCGCGTGCAAGCATGCATAACGAATAGCTCATCGTCGGTTTTCGGGGACTGCTCGCGATTAAGCCATAGCCAATAGCGCCCGATATTGTATTTGAGCCCTGCGCCCTGGAGTTGATCGAACATGATCTTTCGACGTTCGCGCACGATGCCAGTTTTGGTAACGACATTGAGGCCCAGTTTTTGCGGCTTGATATCGGGATTCCTCCTGCACCACCAGCCTAGCCACGCAAGCAACGAATAGATATCATGCATCGCATAGGCCGTTTCCTGCTCGCTCAATGGCGTTTCAGGCGTTCTAACGAGATTGTAGTCCCATTCCCCTACCAGCTTTTCATATCCGCAATCACGGCCCATCTGGGCCAGAGGTTGGGAGGAGAAAACAAGCGTATCCCAGATGACGAGCAGCGGCCTGTTTTGCTCGTCCTGGATGGTAAAGCTGATTGGCTTTTGGCGGGATTTAGCCAACACTCTCGTGTTGTGGCTGGATAGCCAACTAGCCAACGGATACATGTCGAAACTCAGGTTATGGCAACATATGACAGGCACATAGGGCCGTGTCTGCTCCAGAAAATCGTCAAGCCATGCAGTTAGCTCGAACGTATGCCGAAAGAGCGTGATAGCCGTTTCTCGCTCGACATTATCCGCCGTGATATCTTCGATTGGCGTGTCTATCAAGCCTATTTGATGCAAGATAGGAAACGCATAGGCTCCAATGTCGCTGTATATGTTGCTTGTCTCGGAGTCGTATGCCCCAACTATCTTGTACGGCTTGCCCTTGGCCTTACTTGGCATTGCGCATCACTTTACGGGCGAGACGCGCCGCGCGGATCGTGCTCGGGGAGTCGGAGATCGTTTCAAAGTCTTTAGGTTGTTGATAGAGCTCGTCCCCAAGCTCATCTTCGAATTTTTTAATGACCCCCGCCATTGAATCAGCGCCGAAAGCCTGTTCAATGCGCCTGTAGGCAAGCGCCATATCCTGCTTTTCAGCCGTGGGATCATACCAGATATCTTTAGTGGCAGCCATGATACGCGAACCGACGGGGCCGCGCATCAGCTCGCGTGCCTCCAGTTCGCGCCTGCGCCTCGGGTCTTTCCTGACACTCTCCAACGCGCTGGATGATTCTTCAACCAAACGCGAACGTGCGCCCTCGCTCAACGGCTTCTTGGGAGTAGGCAAATTATGCTTTTCAGCGAACTTTGCAGCGGCCTGCTCATTCTCATACATGGATAGGGCCGTTTTATAATTGGCCTCCGCCAATGCCCGCAACCGGTCGGCAGCCGCGCCCGTTTCCTTAGCGGCCTGTTTCTCATAGCGCTCGCCCGCTCGCACGTAACGCCTGCGTGCCTGATAAATATCCTCGGACGTACCGCCTAGTTTTTGCCCGCCAATTTCAACCTCAAACTTTACGGGCCTGTTTTTAGCGCTCAAACGGTTCTTAGGTATAGGCAACCTCGGCATGATTCATCCCCTCAATCCCCTTGCATGATACAATCTATTCAGGAGGTGCATGATATGAAATATACCAGTCCATTTACCGGCGTGCCATTCGAGATTTCAGAACTCACGCCCGGGTGGCACTACATAAAGCACGCGATAACACAACAACTAGTAGAGGTCTATGTTAAAGATGGCAAAATAACGCTAGATATTGATGATTTGAAATTTTTTCCGCTAATCGAGGTCAAAGACTATGCAGAGCAGATCGGCACGAGCAGACAAGCCGTGATAGCCCGCTGCAAGCGCGGCACGCTTGACCATATCGTGATAGGCGGGAGGTATTTCATATGCGCGGAGTAGATGTTTCCCATTGGAATACCGGCGTTAACCTCGCGCATGGGATTGATTTTTGCATCGTCAAGCTTACAGAGGGCACGCAATACACCGACGGAATGGCTAGATCGTTCCTGGAGCAGACTCGCAAGATCCCGCGCGGGGTTTACCACTTTGCGACCAACGACAACAAGCCAGAAATGGAGGCCGAGTTTTTCTATTACCAGATGAAAGATCTTGATCTGATCGGGCGCGTTCTGCCCGTGCTTGATTATGAGGTGGTCAACCCAAACGATCGGGAATTCTGCGAACGATTCATGAAAGCATTCTACAATCTGGCTCATATATGGCCCGCGCTTTACACATCGGCCTCGTGGCTCAAAAAATTCAATGGCTCTTGGATCCCCACAAAATGCCCGCTATGGGTAGCTGGGTACCCTAAAAAGCGCACAGGATGGCCGGAAAACACCAATATCCCCTACGACATAGCTCCATGGACGCACGCGATTATATGGCAGTTTACCAGCTCCCTCATGCTCAATGGCTATAGGCCGCTTGACGGGGATATAGCCTATATATCTACCGAGCAATGGGCCGCGCTCGCACGGGGCGAGAATCAAACAAACTACACGCCTCCGGCGGGCAATCTATCGAAAATCGCGGATGAAGTCATAGCCGGTAAATGGGGCAATGGCACGGCACGCAAAATCGCCCTGGAACGTGCTGGATACGATAGCGCTAGAGTGCAAGCGCTTGTTAACGAGAAATTAGCACCGAAAACCAAAAGCGTTGACGAGCTCGCGCGTGAGGTTATCGCGGGCAAATGGGGCAATGGGGCAACGCGCAGAAACGCCCTCACCGGCGCGGGATATGATTATAAGGCTGTGCAAGCCAGGGTTAACGAACTATTGAGGTGATCCAGATGATTAATTGGCTATTCATTGTGTTTGCGTGCATTTTCATCGTTCTTGATATCGCGTCTGGATTCATTAAAGCATGCAAGACAAAGACAGTTGACTCGAAAGTGATGAAAACAGGGCTGTATCATAAGAGCGCGTTTCTGTTGATTATCGCCCTGGCTGTGGTTGCCCAACTTGCTTGTTTGTACGGCCTTGCAGAATATGCAGGCATTGATGCAACTATCCCGATTGTTGAGTTTGTGTGCGGATACATCATTGCCACGGAGGCTGTGAGCATCCTGGAGAACTGCGCGGAGATTAACCCGGAAATTGACAAGTTGAAGATAATGAGTATATTTAAGCGCGGATGACATTGATCTCATTCCCATCTTTCCCTTGCCCTTGGCCCGGTTGCTTGTGCAACCGGGCCGTTGCATGATACAATGTTATTGCAAGGTTGATTGACCGAATGGAGGCAAGGAAAATGGGAATCGATAACAAGATCTATATCGTTGTCAGTGAGAACAAGGCCGGTTATAGGGCAATTGAAATGGTC
>OCTX014537590.1_pt1 | contig 17186 bp, 11 predicted proteins | sample 1539691 | NCBI WGS metagenome assembly OCTX01 (sample SAMN02144231, study PRJEB22623) | gut metagenome | biome: sheep rumen | host: Ovis aries | place: New Zealand | reverse complement strand
AACGACCCTTTTGATACCGCTCTGGATAATCAGCTTCGAGCACTCCAGACACGGCGAAGCCGTCACATACAGCGTTGCGCCGTCGGAACTGTTGTTGGACCGCGCTACTTTCGTCAGCGCGTTCGCCTCCGCGTGCAGCACGTACGGCTTGGATACGTTGTTCTCGTCCTCGCAGATGTTCTCGAATCCCGAAGGAGTGCCGTTGTAGCCGTCAGAGATGATCATTTGGTCTTTTACCAGCAGTGCACCTACTTTGCGGCGCACGCAGTAACTGTTCTCCGCCCATGTACGTGCCATGCGCATGTACAGGTAGTCGCGTCTTTTTTGCTTATCCATGGATTAATTGTTTTGCAAATTCCTTTATGTTGATTCCGTCGAAAGTGCCGCTGGACATCATCAGCAGGGCGGTGTTGGTAAAGTCTAGACTTTGTAGCTTGAGTTGCAGCGCCAGACTCTCCGTGAAAACCTCCACATTTTTTGTGCCAAAAGCCTCACGTACCTCTTCCGCGCTAATAGGCGTCAGACGTTTGTGCTCGATTACCTTCGGGTTGAAGTAGACATACGCCACGTCCGCTTCTGCCATGCACCCTTTGTACTGCGGCAGAAACTCCGCCATCAGGCTGCTGAAGGTATGCAACTCCATGCAGGCAATCAGTTTCTTCTCCGGATAGCGTTCGCGTACGGCATTGATGGTCGCTTTCAGTTTGCTCGGTGAATGGGCGAAGTCTTTGTAGGCTACGCTGTCCTCCGTTTCGCATATCTTCTCCAGACGGTTCGAGGCACCGGTAAACGTACTGATCTCGCGGTAGAAATCCTCAGGGGCTACGCCGATGCAATGGCATGCCAGCATGGCTGCCTGCAGGTTCTGCATGTTATGCCGGCCGAAAATCTGCATCTCTACGTTGCCGTCGTACGCGTCGTACGGGATGCATGTGATATCTTTGCGTGCCTCCCCGGCTATCGCCCGCAGGTTCTCGTCGCCCTTGTAGTAGATAAAACTGCCGTCCGGCTCAATCGAGTGTACAAACTTGCGGAAAGTATCTACATATTGCGGGAAAGTAGGGAAGACATTGATATGGTCCCACGCAATACCGGTCAGGATAGCTACATGCGGATGGTACCAAAGGAACTTGGACCGCAGGTCGAGTGGGGAAGTGAGGTATTCGTCGCCCTCAAACACGGCATACTTGGCGGTGTCGGACAGCCGTACCATCCGCTCGAAACCCTCTATCTGGGCACCTACCATATAGTCCGCTTCGATCCCTAACCGCTGCAGCACATACAGGATCATGCTGGTCGTAGTGGTCTTGCCGTGGCTGCCGCCTACTACAATACGGATCTTGTCTTTCGTTTGCTCATACAGGTATTCGGGGAAGGAATAGATCTTGATTCCTAACTCGCGGGCTTTGACCAACTCCGGGTTGTCTTCGCGGGCATGCATGCCCAGAATGATAGCGTCAATGTCCGGCGTGATACGCTCGGGATGCCAACCCATCTCGTCCGGAAGCAGTCCCGCCTCGCGCAAATGAGACAAAGCAGGGTCGAAGATTTCATCATCCGACCCCGTTACTTTGTACCCCGCTTTGGAAGCGACAGCTAATGCCAGATTATGCATCGCTGCGCCGCCAATAGCTATAAAATGAATGTGTGTCATTAACTAAACAATTTACCAAACTCTTCGTGCGAGATCTTCTTTTGCTCAATCTTCACAACGCCTTTCAGTGCCTCGTAGATCTTGTTCTCGGCTACGCGCTCTACAATGCCGCGCAGTTGGTTCTCCTGTTTCAGCATCTCGTTGGCGTAGTTGGTCAGATACTGGTCGTCCACGTGCATCAGACCGTACTGCATGAATTGCATGCGGGCTACTTCTTTCGCGTATGCCTCTACGTCCTCTTTCTGCACGTCGATCTTGTATTCCTTCATCAGCTGGTCTTTAGCCAGATGCCATTTCAGTTCCTCCAGCATCTTGTCGAAATCCTTGTCCAGCTCTTCCTGGGTCATCTTCTCGTTGGTCTCCAATACCCAGCGTTTGAGGAAATCAACAGGGAACTCGATCTTCTCCATCTTCTTCATGATTGCCTCTTTGGCGTCCAGACCGAATTTGTATTTGCTGTCCTCAGCCATGTTGGCTTCGATCTCTGCTTTGATGCGGGCGCGGAACTCTGCCTCGTCTTTCGGCGCGTTCTCGCCATATACTTTCGTAAACAGTTCTTCGTTGAGAGCGGCGTCCGTATGGCGGGTGATCTCCTGGATCTCAAAGGTGAAATCGCTGGTCAGACCGGTTGCCTGCTCTTTGCTGATACCCAGCAGGGAACTTACCTCTACTTCGCTGCCGAAGGCTTTCGTCGGGTTAAAGGTCACTACATCGCCTTTCTTCGCTCCGATGAATTTCTTCTGCTGTGTCTTCTGTTTCATGTAAGCCGGATTGAGGACGGCACCCTCTTTGACGATCTCGCCGTCAACCTGCTTGGCAATACCTTTCACGATGTCGCCTTCCGCCACCTCTTCTGCCTGTGCGTATTCGCCGAAACGTGCGCAGTACGACTGGATCTGGTTGTTGACCATCTCGTCCGTCACCTCGATCACGTACTCGGTCAGTTTGTTCTTGCCGTTCAGGCGTGCGTCAAACTCGGGAGCTACAGCGATGTCAAACATAAAGGTGTAGCTCTCCTCGTTGTCCAGGTCGATCTTCGGGGACTCTTTGCTTGGCAGCGGGTCACCTAAGATATTCAGTTTGTTGTCCTCGATGTGCTTCTGCAGACCTTCGCCTACTTTCTTGTTCAGCACGTCAGCCAAGATACCCTTTCCGTACATTTTCTTTACCAGTCCGGCAGGCACCATGCCCGGGCGGAAACCCGGCATTTGCGCTTTGTGACGTACTTCTTTCAGTTGCTTGGTTACTTCTTCCTGATAGTCGGCTGGCTCGATTGTCAGCGTTACTACAGCCATCAGGTCTTTTAATTCACTTTGATTAATCTTCATAATATAATAAAAATTTACGTTTTATTCATTTACGATGTACGATTTATGTACGATTTTTTCGCTTAGCGGATCATTTTGCGTTTTTTTTATTTGCAACCTTCGTCCTTTCTTCCCTTCGTAAATCCTTCGTACATGGTACTTTTGTCCTTCGTACTTGTTTAGGCTCTTCCCGCTCTCTTGCGCTCCAGCTCGTCGAGAATGATTTTACGGATACGCATTGCGTGCGGGGTGACCTCTACATATTCGTCCTCTTTGATGTACTCTAACGCTTCCTCCAGACTCATCTTTACGGGCGGCGGCAGCACTGCTTTGTCGTCCGCGCTCTTGGAACGCATATTGGTCAGTTTCTTGCTCTTGGTCACGTTGATGACGATGTCGCCCTCTTTGGCGTTCTCGCCTACTACCTGGCCGGCATACACTTCCTCTTGCGGTTCGATGAAGAACCGTCCGCGGTCCTGCAGTTTGTCCAGCGCATAGGCATAAGCCGTTCCCGCCTCCATAGCGATGAGGGAACCGTTGGTACGCTTGACAATCTCGCCTTTCCACGGCTGGTATTCCAGGAACCGGTGCGCCATGATAGCCTCGCCGGCGGATACGTTCATCACGTAGGTACGCATACCCATGATACCGCGGCTCGGGATGGTAAACTCCAGGTGTACGCGGTCGTTCACCATCTCCATCTTCGTCATCTCGCCTTTGTGGGTGGAGACAAACTCGATGATCTTACCGCTGCATTCTTCCGGTGTGTTGACCGTCAGACTCTCCACCGGTTCGCATTTCACGCCGTCGATCTCTTTGATGATCACCTGCGGCTGGCCTACCTGCAATTCATAACCTTCGCGGCGCATGGTCTCGATCAGCACGCTCAGATGCAGCACACCGCGACCGAAAACACGCCAGCTGCTCTCTTCCGCGCCTTTCTCTACGCGCAGAGCAAGGTTCTTCTCCAATTCCTTGTTCAGACGGTCCTGGATATGACGGCTGGTGACGAATTTTCCGTCCTGTCCGAAGAAAGGACTGTCGTTGATACAGAAAGTCATACTCATCGTAGGCTCGTCAATAGCAATCGGTTTGAGCGGTTCGGGGTTCTCTGCGTCGCATATCGTGTCGCCGATTTCGAAGCCGTCAATACCGATCAGCGCACAGATGTCGCCGTTCTTTACTACGTCGGTCTTGACATGACCCATACCCGAGAAAGTGTGCAGCTCTTTGATCTTGGTCTTGATCATCGTACCGTCTTTCTTCGCCAGCGTGACGGTCTGTCCGTCGCACAGTTCGCCGCGATGCACGCGTCCGATAGCGATACGGCCTACATAGGAGTTGTAATCCAGACTTGTGATCAGCATCTGCGGTGTGCCCGGGTTCTCCTGCGGCGCAGGGATATACTTGATGATGGCGTCCATCAGGTCTGTCAGGTCGCTTTTCGGCTTGCGCCAGTCGGTGCTCATCCATCCTTGCTTGGCGGAGCCGTACAGCGTTTGGAAATCCAACTGGTCATCCGTCGCGTTGAGGTTGCACATCAGGTCAAAGACCTCTTCCTGCACCTCGTCCGGACGGCAGTTCAGTTTGTCCACTTTGTTGATAACGACAATCGGTTTGAGACCGATCTCCAGTGCCTTTTGCAATACGAAACGGGTTTGCGGCATGGCGCCCTCGAAAGCGTCAACAAGCAGCAAAACACCGTCCGCCATGTTCAGCACGCGCTCTACTTCGCCGCCGAAATCCGCGTGCCCCGGAGTGTCGATAATGTTGATTTTTGTACCTTTGTAGTCAATGGCGACATTCTTCGCCAGAATCGTAATACCGCGCTCGCGCTCCAGATCATTGTTGTCCAGAATCAACTCTCTCGGCTGGTCGCTGAATTCTGAATGCTGACTGCTGACTACTTTTGCCGTGTACAGCATCTTGTCCACCAGCGTTGTTTTGCCGTGATCGACGTGAGCAATAATAGCTATATTTCTTATATTTTGCATAATACCTTTTTTTTCTTAACGTAAGCAGTGCGCAAACTACGCCATTTTAAAATCGGGCGCAAAGGTACAAAAAAAAAACGACATACACAATAGTGTATGCCACTTTTCTTTATTTTTTTGCTCTTTTGGCTCTTATTTTACCAGACTGCCGAGCACGTTGTATATAATTTTGTTTTTGCTAAACGCATTTGACAATATGTCATAATATGCGGCTGTTTCGTGATAATTTGTAAACTCGACTCGGCAGTTTTTAGAAATTTATTGCTTTTTGTCAAAAATATTTGGTAGTCTCGCTCAAAGGCAGTAATTTTGCACCGTTTTTCGATGACGTCTGCTCTCAAGGTACGTCGAGAAGACGGGATGCCCACGCATTGACGTGAACGGAAAACGGTATTGGTCTATTTAAATAAGAAAGGAGATAACTATGAGAAAGTACATGTTGAAAGTTAGTTATCTAATGACAATTTGCTGCCTGATGGCAGGTTACACGATCGCGGATGCTGCAAAAAGCAATGATAATTTCACTGTCCGTTTCCGCGAGAACACGTTGGTGGTAACGTCCACCCAAATGGAAGAAGCCAGAATCTACTCAATGCAGGGTAAACTGCTTCAAAAAGAACGTGGCAAGTTTGTTGAGTTTGAATTGGATCGCGGTACATACCGCCTCTTTGCAAAAGTCAACGGCGAAACAGTGACACGGAGAATAGAACTTCGGTAAACGGAAAGGACGCTTCGGCGCCCTTTTTTTGTGTCCTTTCTGCTTTTGACTTTCGACTTTCTACTTTCGACTTATCTCGCCGCCTTGATATACAGCGGGATGGAGAGGCCGAGGAAGACAAAATTCGGCAGCCATGCAGCCATAAAAGGAGACATCACATTATTGACGGAGAAAGTGGTACTGACGGTGGAGAAAAGGATATATCCGGCGGTCAGAACGATACCGATACCTAAGTTTTTTCCCATTCCGCCGCGCACTTTCCGGCTGCTCATTGTCACGCCGAGGAGCGTCATGATGAATGCTCCCAGCGGTGAAGCCCAGCGTTTGTGGTATTCCACCTCAAAGGCTTTGACATTGCCGCTGCCTCTCTCCCGTTGGCGTTCCATGTAATGTTTCAGCTCCGGCGTGGTCATCTCCTGGGCCTGCTGCGCGGTGATGAACAGCTCGTCCGGAATGATCGGCATGGTGATGTCTTTGCGTTCGCCGCACTCCAGACTTTCCCTCAGGCCGGTGAAAGTTCGTTGGGTATATTTGTCCAGATGCCAGTTCTCAAGCGAATCGTAATAGATCCGGTCGGCAGTGATACGCTGGACAAGGGTCTTGCCTTCGAATTTCTCAATCGAACAGCGGTAACCGATGCCTGAGCGGCGCTGGAAGGACTCGATATACAGAATCGTGCCCGGTTGTACCTCCATCTGGATGTTACGCGCGTGCTCGGAGGTAAAATGCTCTACGTATTTGTCGGTAAAACGCAGCATCCGTTCGGAGCTCCGGGGAATGACCCATCCGCCCAGCGCAATACTTAGTATGAAAAGCAGCGTCGCTGAAACCAGGTAGGGTAGCATCAGCCGGTGGTAACTCATGCCGGCGGCGTGCATCGCGATAAACTCCGAATTGCCTGCCATCTTGCTGGTGAAATAGATTACGGAGATGAAGATGAACAGCGAACTGAACATGTTCATGTAATACGGGATGAACGGCAGGTAGTAGTCAAAAATGATTTCGCGGAGAGGTACTTGGTTCTCAAAAAAATCATCCATCTTCTCCGTCAGGTCAAAGACGATGGCGATAGACAAAATGAGCACGATCGAGAAGAAAAACGTGCCCAAAAACTTCCGGATTATGTACCAGTCTAATCGCTTCACTAACGCTTTACTAAATCATCCTATCCTCTTTGTGCATTTCTCGCGCATCATTGCGCGAGCCCCCTCCCCTGGGGGGAGGGTTGGGGTGGGGTTATTACAATCTCGCCGTTATCCCCGGCATCACGCTTGCTTTCCACTCGCTGTAGTCTCCTGCCAGGATATGGTTCCGTGCCTGCGTCACCAGGTCCAGATAGAACGCAAGGTTGTGTATCGACAGGATCTCCAGTCCCAGCATCTCTTGCGCGTGAATCAGGTGCCGTGCGTAGGCTCTCGTATAGGCATGATCCACATAGCTTGTGCCGCTCGGGTCGAGTTCCGTAAAATCGTCCTCCCATTTCTTGTTCCGCAGGTTCATCACGCCGTTCCAGGTGAAGATCATTCCGTTGCGGCCGTTGCGGGTAGGCATCACGCAGTCGAACATATCTACGCCGCGTTCGATAGCCTCTAATATGTTCCACGGCGTTCCTACGCCCATCAGATACCGCGGTTTGTTCTCCGGCAGGATGTCGTTGCATACCTCAATCATGTCATACATCACCTCTGTCGGTTCGCCTACAGCCAGTCCGCCGATGGCGTAGCCGTCGCGGTCCAGGTCGCGCAGACGCTTGGATGCCTCCTGGCGCAGGTCGGTGTAGGTGCAACCCTGAACGATAGGGAAGAGGTGTTGCTTGTAGCCGTACAGGTCGTCTGTCCCGTCGAAACGGGCGATACAGCGGTCCAGCCACCGATGCGTGCGGTCCATCGAGTCTTTGGCGTATTTCTTGTCCGCCGTACCGGGGCAGCATTCGTCGAAAGCCATCATGATGTCTGCGCCTATCTCGCGCTCGATGTCCATCACGCTCTCCGGCGTGAACAGCAGTTTGCGTCCGTCTATATGGCTGCTGAACCGCACACCCTCTTCCGTCATCTTGCGGATGTCGGTCAGGCTGAAGACCTGGAATCCGCCGCTGTCCGTCAGGATAGGCCGCTGCCATCCTTCGAACCGGTGGAGTCCGCCGGCTTGGCGCAGGATCTCGGTGCCGGGGCGAAGAAAGAGGTGGTAGGTGTTACCCAGAATGATCTGCGCTTTGATATCGTCCTCCAGCTCTTTGCGTTGCACGCCTTTGACCGTTCCTACCGTTCCTACCGGCATGAAGATAGGAGTCAGGATGTCGCCGTGGTCGGTATGAATGACTCCCGCCCGCGGTCCTACTGCCTTTGCCTCGCTATGTAGTTCAAAAAATGCCATACTCGTTATTAAGTTTTAGTAAATCGAAAATGCGGCGGTACGGCGCTTGATGCGCCTTTGCGTTCCAGTCGTGCGTCTGTTCGATGAGCAAGCTCCTCGCCCTGTCGCCCTGCTGATCCGCTGCGTCCGGCTTGATAGCCGTTTTACCGCCTTACAAAAATGCGCTTCGCTTACTAAAATATCAAAAATAGTTAAAAAACTTCGATATTTCCGTTATGATTATAATATCTCTCTATTTGGGCTTTAGGACTGGTACCGAAATTCACAAGAATGGCAACCGGCCAGCCTGTTCCTCGCAGATAACCGAAAGTTTGATAATGTTCTCGTTCTGTTAATTGGCTGAGAGCCTTACATTCGATAATAATATTGCCTATATTGCTCTCTACTACCAGATCCATTTTTAAGTAGGCTTTCATTTGTTGGCCTCTATAGAGCGGATGGTATTCTAATTCCTTGTGAATAGTGAACCCGTTTGTAGTCAGCTCTGTAGCCAATGCTTCTTGGTAGATATATTCCGGTAACCCTGCTCCCAATTGGTTATGCACCTGCTGCATGCAACCGATTATGCCATAGCAAGTAACGATTAACTCTTGCCGTCTGGGTTCTTCTACGATATGGATGATGGACTTATCTGCCATATTTTCGGTATTTTCTAATCCCGAAGGGATATTTTTGTAAGCAGCCATGTTGTCGTCCATTAGGGACGATAACAAGCGTAAGGGACTATTAGGCGGCTGCGAGACTTGCTCGCAAGCCGGTTAAGAGGCAATTACACTCAAGGCCGTGTAGGCCGAAATGGCTGCGCATTTTTCTTTTACTCTCACACACGGTTGTTCGTAGGAAACACGATGTTCGGCTTGAAGGCCTTCGCCTCCTCCGGCTCCATGAGTGCGTACGCCATGATGATGACCGTATCGCCTACATGCACCAGATGCGCGGCTGCGCCGTTGATACAGATGCACCCGGAGCCGCGTTTGCCGGGGATGACGTAGGTCTCCAGCCGTGCGCCGTTGGTGTTATCTACCACCTGCACGCGCTCGCCGGCATAGATATTGGCTGCCTCCATGAGGGCTTCGTCAATAGTGATGGAACCGATATACTCCAGGTTCGCTTCGGTCACCTGTACACGGTGAATTTTTGATTTCAGTATGTTCAAATACATAATACTCCAAATTAGCACACAAAAGTACTGCTTTTTTTTGACATGCGCAAGAAAAAAAGTACTTTTGCATAAAAAAGAGCCCCGAAGGGCTCTCTTTGTGAACTTTTACGACTCATTTACGACTCGTTTAGCACTCGTTTAGCACTCATTCTCGTGACCATCTCGTTACCATTACGGACGTGACCGTATCGTTTTTATTCCACTCTTGCTCCGCGTGCGTCGTACATCTTGCCGTCCTTGACAATATACAGGATGCCGTCAATCATCACTTTTCTGACTTCTGAAGGCTGAACGCTGACGGCTTCAATGTCCGTCGGCATATTCTGTACCGGCGATATCTCCAGCATGAATCTTCCGGTGTATTCACCTGCTTCGAGGCTCACGGTGTAATCCAGTGCGCTGAGGCTGGTGCGGACGTTCGCCTCTGTATCTACCAGCGTCACACCTACTCCGTTCGTGCCTTCCGGCATGGCGAATGTATATTCGCCTGCGTTCTTGATCGTTACGCCTACCGGCACTACCGTTGTCTGCTCGGTCTGAAGCGGCAAACTGTTACCGGCTACAGTTTCTGATCCGATGAAAGTGTAGATGTTTGCCTTGTCCCGGTTCATGCTCTTGCTCATGTCGTATCCGAACTCAAATCCGGAAGTCACTTCTTCCTCGTCTGACATACGTACGTAGGTGCGGTCGGTCATCTGATCGTTCTGCTGCAATTCCAGACACCATTCATATACACTCGGCTCTTGTTTCTGGCGCGCTACGATAGATGACGGAGAAACACTTGTTGTCCATGTTACATTGCCGTAATATTGAACGGTATAAGCATGCATCGCATGGTAGGTGAAACCGGTAGCGGTGGTCGGAGTCAATGTGTTGTCTGCCGAGTTCCAAGTGTAGAGGAATTTCGGGCCGATCTTATTTTTCCATTCGGTGTTAGCATAGCTTATATTAGTGGTATTCAGGTATGTTGGAACACCCATGATATTCCAGTGGCTGTCTGCTTTCGTGCGGTCCGAACCGTTACGAACGATTGTACAGGTGTGTTCATCCAATTTGGCAGTCACGGTTCCTGATTTAATATCCGGCATCGTTCCGCTGGACGGGAAGAACAACTCTGCACGTTCATTGTTGTTCGCCCATACAGAGGATTCTTCGCCCAACTCATCCAGATCAAGAGCCAGGATGTATCCTACGTTCTTTTTCAGAATATATCCGTTACGGTTGGTGATGAATCGCCAATAGGAAGGAGTATCTTTCCAGAATCCCTTTGCTGCACGTGCGGCTCCGTCGTAGTATTCCATGATCCAATGTACGCCATATGTACCGAAACCGAATACCTCGTTCAGGTTCACGTCAAACGGGAAGGAGACATAGAATACATCCCGCTCGTAGCGCGACAGCGGCGAAGGAAGAACGGCATGGGTATCTTTGTTCTTGTTGTTCAGCGTCCATTTGTTGAACCGCATAACGGCATAAGCGGTCTTGATGTCGGTAATCTTCTTGCCATCGTCGGTAAACGTCAATTGTGCGATATCTTCCTGGTGCTCACGGATAAACATTACGTCCGCATTGATATGCATTTGCGTACTTATATTTCCACTCGGCAAATATGCGGCTAACAAACGGTCGGTCTTGAAATCGTATATCACACGTACTGTCAGATAAGAAGAACCGTCACCGGTTATCAACTGGATAGCATTAGGAATGCCGTCTGAATCGCCGTCATTGCCATCAAACGTATTGTTGTTTTCGCCTTTGTAGTAGAAGTTACTTCCATTGAATAGCGCAAACAGTTTCACATACGAAGAAGGCAGTACTTGAACGGTAGTCTCATAAATCCAGTTTTCGTCGTCAGTAAACTGCATACAATGCGCACCCGCACCATGGTTATTGCCCGGGGCATCTTTGCTTTCGCCCGTAAGAAGCTCGCCAGCCTGTGATTTGATGTTATCGCTGTCTGTTCCGCGTAATACAAGGAATTTGGAACCGTCTTCCTTACCGCCGGAGAGGTATGCCCGGTAAACGGCATTGTTTTTTCTGTTCCACATGAAGCGGATGTTTGCTTCAACCTTTATATTCCCGTCTCTATGTCCCGGAGTGCTTACATAGATGTGCGATGCGTCTCCGTCTCTATAGGAGGATGTTACCAGCGTATCGGAAATACAAGGGCTATAATCATTGGCGACAACGAATTTCACGTTAGCATCTGCCCATACGTGTGTCATCCAATAGTGGGTGTAGTCGCTGTTCCTTTCTGAATATTCGGAATAGGTCATCATATGGTCAGCGCTCTTGTAGTTATCCCATTTGTTATTGGCTGCGTCGGTTCGGATGTAGAAATTGCCGGTGTAGCCTACTACACTCTCAACCGAGATAACACCACTTCCGTCCATCTGCAGGCAGATATTATACACGCTGTCTTTCGGCAGAGATGTTAGTGTAGAGGTTGAAATCGTGCTATAGTCACTCCATGTTAAAGTACCACCACTCACACTTGCTTTCTGAATCTTCATGTCGGGTGAATTGCCCGGACGGATGAAGAAGGAAACGGTGTCCTTTCCATTGTTCACTTGTGGAACAACGGCAGAAGGCTTATAACCTGTGCGCGTGTTATCCGTGTAAAGAACCCGGTAGTCGCCTGCCTTTGCCGGATATTTGACGCTGATTTGCAATTCTCCTGTAGCAGCACAAGTCAAAGTGAAGATATAGTCTCCGGAGGCATTCGTAGTGATTCCGGTTTGATTAGAGGCTCCGCTGTTATATGCCAGATCTTTGGCTGTTGCCGCATTAGACATATTGATGTCTGTTGTGCTATAATAGTAAATGCTATTGGACCTATGTATCTTAATGCCCAAAGTGGTGTTGCCGGTAAGGTTTACAGTTGCGGTATAAGGCATACCTTCCGACTCTCCACGTACGAAATCAACGGATTTGTCATAACTTCCGCCCTTCGAGTAGAAGATGTCTATCGAGTAGCCGGTTCTTCCGGTATAGTTTGTCCAGTAACCGCGGTCAAAATACGGAGTAGAACCATTTTTGGTGTAATTGGGATTAGGTTGTACTCCTTTTGCTAACGGAACGAACATAGGAGTTCCTGGGCTGAAACCTTGATGACTGATATTACCGTTAATTGGATAAACCACGTCAAATCCGTTGAAGTTGCTATGATCCAAACCGTTATCAGCCGTAAAGGCTACGTATTTGGTGGCTTTGGCAGCACCGCCTGTAATGTTTTCTCCGTAGTCCCAGTAATAGACATCCGTCTCTCCTTCAACGAGGTTCATTTTACCTTTACCAATACATGCACTTCCGGTTGCTCCGGCTCCATTATTATCATCAAAATATCCTCCGTCAGCATAGAAATAAACATAGGCATTACTCCAACCTAAGGTGTTTTTGAAGTAAATGAAGTCTTTCTTCGTATATACAGCAATTAGTTTTCCGTCATAGATAGCCTTGATATAGACGTCCCTATTAGTAGTCTGATCACTTCCTAATTCACTTGTGCCGTTTGTACTTAATGTTATACCATCCACGGCTTCCCAATGGTTAAATACATAACCAAAGATATCGGGAGCGGTAATCTTCGAAGACCACTCTAACGGCTTTCCGTTGACTGTGGTAGAGGCGGCAATGGTGGTGTTTCCGCATTTGTATTGCACGGTCACAGTATGATCTCCGGCTACTTGGAAATTCTGAACGGCTGTACTTAGTACCGTTCCCTCGCAGCCAGCTCCTAAATGCAGCGTAGCTTCTACTTTGTATGTTCCGCTGGTAGCAGGAACGTTAAACCAAACAGTTGTTCCGGTTTCGGGAGTAAAAGTTGGTTGGTCTTCCAGCGGATTACCATTGTTATATTGCACTTCCCAACAAACAGTATTCGTTCCCTCCGGCACTGGATCGATATTGGCAGTTACTTCAATCTCTTCACTTGGCGCAACGGTTGAAGAAGGACTAAATGTAAAGCCGGTAATAGCGGCTTGGCGGAAGTACGCATAGAGAGTGGTGTTCTCGTCTAAATCCCAATTCTTGGCAGAGGTACCATCCGCATTGTAATATTTGGTTCCATTTCCATTGGCTTCAGTATAATAGCCATAGAAGCCATATCCGTTTGTGGCTTTAGGAGCAGTTCCCATAGCAGGCATAACTTTGCCGTAAGTGGCAGTAACAGAGTTTTTTACACCTGTTGGCGCAGAACCATAATTCGCTTGTCCGCTGTAACTCAAAGTAACAGTATAAGTCTTGGGTTGGAATTTAACATAGATAGTTTTTGCTGCAGACAAACTGGAACCGGCAAGTGTGAAGGTACTCTTGTCCGCGCTGATGGTAACGCCATCGCTGCCGTTTGTGTATGCTGTAGTGCATCCCGAATTGCTATACCATCCCACAATCTCATAGCCCGTGGCAGGTGTCGCAGTTACAACGATTTGTGTTCCACCCTTAATTTTTGCTCCGGTAGAGATACTATTCCCGCCTGCTGTCGCGGAAACGGTACTGCTTCCAGATGTTCCTCCTATACCAAAAGTCACTGTGTGTTTCTGCGTGAAATATGCGTATGCCGTAGTTGCTGCAGTAATATTGTACTCGCATGTAGATGTAGTAGAGGTGTTTGCTGCTGTACTTGCTGCCTTTGTCCATCCTTCAAAGTACCAATTGTCGGAAGAGGTGTATGACATCGTAATAAGACCAGAAGATACGGCATTATAAGATCCAGATGCACCAGTACTAGTGCTAGCCGTTGTTCTGTTGCTTGTCCCGTTTCCATTTAAGACCGTGCCTTGGATTGAAATAGTAGTCGGCCACGAACCAGAAGTAATAAGTGTATATGTGCTTCCTGTTTTTGTTCTGGTGTAAACTTTGGAACTTGCTGTCAGTTTGGGGATGTTATCATATCCTGTCTTGTATGTGATAGTAAATGAAGAACCATTGGTTGTCCCAGAAGGAACGCACCAATAAGTAGAGCCATCGTTCAAACTATATGCAGAGGTGTATGCTGCAGAATATTTGGTCGCTTTGCTTAAGTTGTTAGACCCCCACCCGCCATCACCGAACTTAGAAGCGCTGGCAATAAAACCATAGTATGTGGCATCCCACCACTGATGATTATCCTTGTCAGTTAAATTTACATACCAAATTTTTGTGTTAGAAATTTGAGTCATTTCATATGTGCGCGAATAACCGGACGAGGTCCCTCGGCCAATTACAAATTGGATGTTGCCTGTCCACTGGGTCGCTGAATTATCAAAATAAATATATCCACCCGTTACAAGTCCGACAATTGTACTCGCCGAACTGCCGCCATACGTAAATTTTTTATTATCTGAACTATTGTCACTAATCCAATTGCCATCGTTATAACGAGTACCGCTTACATAACGACAAAGCCGCCATCCATCTCCATGCGAATCAGGAATAGTCGCTTGGTAGATGTTCGTAATGCCAGTACTTGTCAACGCCACATACTTATCAGAACCTGAATAATAGTGAATATGGGCATTGTCATACCAATTTGGGGCACTACCCATATCTACCAAAATCAGTTTTCCCCACATTTCTCCTACGCCGAGGGTAAGGAAGGCGAATAGACAGCATATATACGTCAGCTTTGACCGTCGGTTGACCGTCGCAGGTCCGACCTCCGTCGGATTGACTGCTGTTTGACTATTGTTAAATTGTCCTTTAAGATTAAGTTTATTTTTCATAGTGTTATTATTTTTTTTCGTATTTTGGTGTTTTTTTCTAGGTTATCCTAGGTTTTCCTAAGTTGTCCTATGTCTTCCTAAGTCTTCCTAAATTTTGCCCGGTTTGGACATGTACGCTTCGCTGTCATTTCGTTTTTTTTATCAATTTTTTTCACCTTTCTCCGAGACTTCCGAAAATCATAACAATCTCTTTAGATCTTCAGAGGAAGGCAGGGCATTTCGGTACATTTCAGGTAGTTCACTTGTAGAATGATAGGTTGCTACTCCCATCGGTTTAGTCATGTCGCGTAATGTGAACTCCACTTCTGTGTTATCCTTATCTCTACAAAGCAAGATTCCTATAGACGGATTTTCTTCCGGCAGTTTGACTAATGTGTCTAATGCAGACAGGTAATAATTAAGTTTGCCGGCATATTCAGGCTGGAACTCTCCTCCTTTTAACTCTATTGCCACCAGACATCGCATCCTTCGATGATAGAATAATAAATCCAGTTTACGCTCTTTACCGTTCACGATGATGCGGTATTGCTCACCCATGAAAGCAAACTCTCCGCCGAGTGACATCATGAAGTTCTTAACATTTTTTACAATTTGCTCTTCCACACTAAGTTCATCCACCAAGTCAGGATTCTCTATGACCAGAAAATCTAAAACATTATCCTCCTTGAATGTCTTCATCGCCACTTGGCGCTGCTTCTCGTCAGGGATGGTCGCCGCAAAATTGCTTGGCATCGATCCTTGCTGATGGTAGAGGTCGTTGCGGAGTTGTTGTTGCAAAAGTCGAAATCCCCAGAATTCTCTTGCTGCTCTACGGATATAAAACCAACGTTCAGATATATCCTTGGTGTGGGCAATAAGTTCTGAATGTATAGAGAATCCAACCTGTAAAAATGCCTGTAAATCATATTCATCAAATTCGTTCGACAGTGTCGAACATTTTGCCGCATCTGATTCGTTCGACACTGGCGAACGAAAGTCGATAAGCTCAATATGGTCAGATATGGGCACTATGCTAAACGTGTTTTCTGCCTGCGGCTCGAATACTGGTTGCCATGCCTCGTAGAACAAACGCATCTTGCGCATATTACCTTCTGAGAAACCTTTCAAATCGGGCATCTCTTGTTGTAATTGGTCAGAGATGCTTTTGAGCGCGCCTGATCCCCACTTGGCGTTACGCGTGTTCAGTGAAATGAACCTGCCGACAGAGTAGTACAGCCGCAGTGTCTCACCATTAGCCAACTTGGCCGCGCGGTACCGGGCGACACTAATGGCTTCGCGGATCTGCTTGGCCTCCTCAATATAGTTTTGCCGTATTGTTATCATGCGTTTCATATCTTTTATTCTCTCGCCCTGTTCCTTTTCCGGAGAGCTATTTCTCCGGCAAAAGCGGCTGCAAAAGCCAACAGGATCCATGGCTCACCGATGGGATATTTCTCGTCTCTTCCATATTCACCACCGATATCAAATCCCCTTCTCGGACCGCCGGGGGCCCTGTTGGGCGACGGCGCGCCTACATTGCTTTGCTCGGAGGGAGTCGTGTTGTCAAAAGGCGCATAGACCGTGCCGCTATACACGCTGCCGGAACTCATCATCTGATGGCTCCGGAAATCTTGCTGTGCCGGATACGCCTGCGAACCGTAGTCTTGCGCGCAAGCATAGGCGAAGCCTATAAATAATAATAGATATGTAAATCGGTGTCTCATGGTCTGTTTTTCATTTATCCTGCAAAGTTACAACAAATATTTTGAATATGCAAGTAAAAATGTTGCATAACATGAAAAAAAGGCGCAAAAATCAACATTTTGCAAAAAAAGGAGATTCCGGTGTCCGAAATCTCCTTAAAATGGGGGCCCCGATTTTGGGGGAGAGCGAGAGCCGTAGCTCGCGCGACGTTAAATCCATCTCACGTAGCAGAAGTCCATGCGGTGCGGCAGCAGCTCGTTCTGCGGATACATGCGCAGACCGAATTTCATGCCGCCGGCATAATCCAGCTGATAGACATTCTCGAAGAACAAGTGGCTACCTTCGCTCTTCACCAACTTCAGAGGCTCTACTTCGTAGAGTTTGTCGTTGTTGTGGGTCGAGGTGCGGATGGCTACCAGCTCTACGCCGATACCCTTGTCGTTCAAACCGTGGGTGTCCAGTTCTACCTGTATCTGAACCTTGTCGCCTACATTGAGGTTTTTCAGGTTTTCTGATTTGTAAACCACCTCTATCTCGTCCCAATGCTCTACTATGTTCTCTTTCCATGCCGCGATCTCTTTGGCTACCTTGTA
>OCTX012243777.1_pt1 | contig 17190 bp, 29 predicted proteins | sample 1539691 | NCBI WGS metagenome assembly OCTX01 (sample SAMN02144231, study PRJEB22623) | gut metagenome | biome: sheep rumen | host: Ovis aries | place: New Zealand | reverse complement strand
AAGGAAGATATTCATCTATGAATTCGACGGCTTCTCAGTTAAAGAGGACGAAGGGTTTATAGACTATATACGCTATGGATATCCCATAATATGCTTAGATAATGGCAGTTTTGCAAGCACTGTTTGGGACTGGCAAGAATGGGAAGTTAAAAGCCCAAGAAATAAAAAAATGTATGTTTGGGGTTTTAAAAAAGATATCTCAAAAGCAATCGATTTATTTATCGAGTTTGAAAAAGACAAGATGGAACAGTGCAAGAAATCTATAGAAAAAAGGCAGACAAAAATTGCAGATCTTAATCGAATTAAGAAAATGGAGGAAAACTGATGGCTTACGAAGTTGAATGGAATATTCTGAGAGATATTTATGACGATGAGATGCCGGAATTTATTAAGAAGGCTTTTTTGACACTTAGCCCACGTGAAAAGGAAGTCCTTAAGTGGAGGCATGTTGATCATCTCACTCTGGATAAAACTGCAAAAATATACGGCGTAACAAGAGGACGCATTAGTCAGATCGAGAAAAAGGCTGTTAGAAAGATTCGCCACAGCATTACCATTTACGACAAGAATGCAAGAATCAGTGAACTCGACGCCGACGACGATATTGATTTTTTGCGTTTCTCGGTAAGAACCAGAAACTGTTTAAAAAGAGGTGGGATCCACAGCATTACAAAGCTTGTAAGTCTCTCGTACGAGCAGCTGACTGAAATTAACAATATTGGACCTAAGGCGATTGACGAGATTAACGAAAAACTTGTGAAGTTCGGATTTAAGCCCATTGTAAATGAGGAGGAAAACTAATGAACGAAGAACTGTGCGCAATTATTGAAAGAAATCTTATTGACAAAGTAATTGGCGAGGTGAAGGTTGAGGCCGGTACTCGCTACAACAAGGCTAAGGAAATGTATGTCCCGGTATATATCGTGAACATCACGAGCCAGGACTTTAACTGGCATAAATGGTATGAGGTAGATTATATTTTCGACTACTTCAACTCCGGAAAGACTATCGACGACCTTGTCGGACAGATCCTTTGGAAATACAAGGGATTTCTGATTTACAAGTGTGTAACCGAGAAGTATTTCAAGCTTACTGCATAAGGAGGTGGGTTCTGTGAAGAAAGAAGAAATGGCAAAAGCTACATTCTATGAGCTTATGAAAGACCCCAACCATCCAGCAATGTGCGCATCAGAACTTATAAAAGAAATGGCGAAAAATGGGGTCGAGGCAAATAAGAGCTGTGCTGAAAGATTCTTTCGTAAGGCTTATGAGAAGGGGCTTGTTGAGTACAAGATTACTTATAAGGGTAAGTGTTACAGATACTGCGGAACCAATAATCCGTTTCCACCTCTTTATGAAGAACTTATATTTAACGCTGTTAAGGAATTAAACAACGAAACTGGAAAACCTGCTACCACTGCTCAGATTACTGAGAAGATTAACAATGTGTTGGACCAGGATGCGGTTAATGCAAAACTTAAGCAAATGGTATATAGAGAGGGAACTCTCAGATTTGTAGGTAATTCCTCAAGGGATGGTATCCACGCTTATGTAATTAATTCATCTGAATTTAACTACGTTCTGCAGGGAATCCGGAAGAAAGATATTCATGAACCGGTTAAGAAGACCATAGAGAGTATTGTTGTTGAAAAATACGGCGGTTACCTCAAAAGCGATTTGAGCCTGGCAAAGAGTAAGACACATGTCGGAGATGAGTTTGATGTATTTGTGTCGAAGAAGGGCCCTCATAACGAGGAGCATGACCCGGAGAAGCTTCATCTGAAGGTAACAATGCTCGAGCCTCATATCTGTGTATTTGAGAACGGCATGAGCCTTCCATGGATCGATTTCGCTGCACTTTACAAAAACGGAAAGAGGCTTGAGACAACTGTTTATTGATATTTGGAGGTGTTAAATGAATCATACAAAATATTATACCGAAATGAGGCTTTGCGAGCTTGGAAGTATTAGAAACCATGGAGGGATTAACTGCAAGCTGGTAGAGCCTGCGTGGGTGTATACGCTGAATAAGAAAACCGGTGAAATCACTGAAGTTGAGGGCACCTATTGGAAAAACGGACTTAATTCCTGCTTTCTTATTAAAGACACGGACAATTTTTATGAGAACCTTCCTGATGAGGCTAAGGTCTATCATAGCGACAGATTATGGCTTTCCAAGCAGGATAAGAATCTAGCAGCGTTTATGTTTGGGGTGCATTATCATAATAAGATCGCTAAGCTTGTCGAAGAAACTGACCGGCTTACAGATATTGCTGAAAGGATTCATTGTTGATTGAAAGGAGAAAACTAATGGAAAACTTTGATAATTTAAGTTTTAGAGAGCTGATCAGGCTTAGAGATGCTTTAAATGGAGAGATTAACCGTAAGAGAGAAGCTAAATCAGACGAACTTAAAGTCGGTCAGTTATACACGCAATACCAGAGCGATGGATCAAAATACGAGCACCTTGTTGTTGACGTTTATGACGAATATATCGATGAATACGCAGGCTACGAAAAAAGAGTTAAGAATATTTTTTATTACGTTGGACCGGACGGAACCGTTGAGAGCAACGGCGTTAGGGACTATGACGCTGAGGCGTTTGCGGAAACTGTCGTTCTTAGGGATTATGCTGCGCCAAATTCTGTAAGACAGACGTCAATAGGTGACGGCGAATATGAAGAAGCGCTTAATAAATTGGAAACGGAATTCTACAAGAAAGCAACTAAATAAATGAACCTACCGAACCCGTATTTTGGGTGAGGCGGTGCCGACGAAGGAGGTATACGCTATGTATCGCTACTCTTACAGAGGGCCGGTAATGATATTTGGCCGGTGTATTGCTGACAGATGGGAGGGCGTTACAATGGCGTCCTCCGAAAAGAAAGCAAGATCAAATTTAATGTATCAGTTTAAAAAGCAGGCGGGGCTCGATATCGGGTCCCGTATTTCTTTGCCCGGAAAAGTAAGCACAGAACTCAGGATGGTAGAAATGGGCGTTTATTGGGTGTACGAAGTTATTAATATGCTCGGTTTTAGCGAAGGCCTCTTTGCTGCATGTACCAGCGATGAAGTCGAAGCAGAAGACAGAATCATGAAGCATCTTGAGTATCCGGCAAAGAGTATTAACTTTGTTTACGGTGTCTGGAAATACAACGAGCTGCCTGCTGGATGTACTATTGTGTGATTTATATTTGAAAGGAGAAAATGCGATGACACTTATTGAATTACAGGAAGTTCTTGGAGACAGAATCAAGGTTACGCTTAGAAACGATCTTTCTGTTGAAGAAAGACAGATTGAAAATGAGCAGTCTGCGCTGATTGTTGGACTTGCGAAGCAAATGATTAACAACGGCGATCTCATCTTGAGAACTGAGAAACTTGCTGCACAGAATAGAAATTTAAAGCATTCGTATGCAATGGAGTTGATCAATGGACAAAAGAAGAATTGATTGGAACGACGAATGGATTATCAGCAACTACACGCGATACGCGTCATATAAAGCTATGGCTGCAGATTATTCTAAGTTGTTTAACCGTAAAGTTTCTGTTAGTGGACTAAAAATCAGAGCTCGAAAACTTGGTATTAAAAAGCCAAAGTGGTACGAAGAATATACCGATGAGCAGATTACATTTATGAAAGATTTCTATCCAAATTATGGAGTTGAAAAAACGGTAGCCGAATTTAACGATCGATTCGGAACGAACAGGGACGTGAAAAGCATTAAGAATGTTGCGTTTCGTCTAAACATTCAGGTCAAAAAAGACGTTTCAACAAATAATAAAAGGGCAGCAATAGACAGCAAACATGGCAAAAGAGCCGCTGTGCCAATTGGAACTATTCGAGAAGAATGCGGAAGACCTGTTATAAAAACAGAAAATGGTTGGAAGTCGTACGGAAGAGCCATGTACAAAGGCCGTATTCCAAAAGGGCACGTGGTCACTCATTTGGATGGCGATTTATACAATGTTAACGAGTCAAATTTAATGGTCATTCCAGTCCAGTATATGGGATTACTACTTAAAAACAATTTAAGAAGCTCTAATGCCGACATCACCAGAACTGGTATTATGTGGTGCGAATTATATTCTTTATTGCAAAAAGAGAATGTTTTGAAAGGAGAAAAGTAATGGGCACGGTTATTAAAATGGTGGATATTCTTCAGACGATCATGCTGAAAACTGATCTTGAGCATGTCGGAAAAGACGTCAGAGTTATTATTCCGGCATTGTACAAGTCGACAAAGAGACCAAACGTCGGAGTTGACTGGGGATATTTGACCCCTGTTAGAGATGGGAAAGAAACGGTAGTCAAGTTTGCTGGTGTTCGGTATCACATTTGGGACGATTACTATGACTACAGCGGTAATGGAAAAGAAGATAGGACAAGATATTTAGCTGAATATCAGTTGTGGTTTTACGAGAAGAAGATTAACACACCAAACGGCTGCGGTCAATTCAAATGTTCTGTTCGATGGAAACCGTTGGTGAAAGAGGAGGTAGCATGATGGCAGGACGTGAAGAATTATATTTGAAGCATATTGACGAGAACACCGGCAGGATTGCTAAAGCCTTGGAGTATATGGTCGAGCGGGAAAAGGAGATAAAAGCAGAGCAGGATAAAGAAAAAGAAGCTAGAGTTCTTTACTCCTTCGCGGAATACATTCGGGACTATGCAATAACGGGTAATGATCTTGAATTTGCATCAAAAGTTAAGTTTGCTGTTGGCGCGTTTATTGGAAGGAGTAATGGAGATTCATTAAAACCGACATACAAATCTGACTATAGCCAGATTATTTCCAATAAGGAGGAACCAAATGACAAATCTGGGTGGGACCCGCTTTGGAATGGCCGATGATTTGGAGGAATACGAATGATTAGTAAGGGATTCAGTTATGTTCACTTGTCTGAAGAAGAGGACGTTCATACTATTTCGTCTAATGGAAAAGAGATATTTGCTGTTAAAGATGATTATATCATTGATGCAATGGCTGCCGATGAGCAGAGAGATACCATTATTGTAGTGCTTAAGCGGAAGAGTGAGGAGGAAAATGAATGATTACACCAGCAGAGTTTGAAGACAAAATGAGAGCAATTAATGACTCCGGAGATGAAATTGACACTAATCACATTGCAGCAGATGATCTTATGTGTGCCGTGCTTAGAGATCTCGGATACGTGAAAGGGGTTGAGATATTTGAGCGAATGCCAAAGTGGTATTCTTAAGCCCTGCCCCTTTTGCGGGAGAGATGTGACCATCAGATGGAACGGATATTACCAGGCGCCTATTATCCGCCATATCGGTAAAGGAGAGTTCTGTCTGATGGATCATAAGGTCTATTACGGTTATCAGGTAGAAGATATTGAGAAGTTGTGGAATGAAAGAGCTGATATGAATACGAAGATCGTGGTTGATGTCGATAAGCTCTGTACAAAAATTGAGGAGGATTGGATTAATGGCTGATAAAATTGTTTACTATAACCAGTATTGCAAATCATGCAAGCATAAGAACCTTCCGGAGACTGAAGAGCCGTGCGATACCTGTCTGGAAAACCCGGTTAACGAGGATTCCCACAGACCGGTTAAGTGGGAGGAAGGGAAGAAGGTGAAGACTACGTGAAAATACAAGACTACTTACCTTACTTTACTTGCGCGGGAGTTGTCGGGGTCGCGGTACTTTCAGGAAATTGCACTCTTAAAGCCGAAAAAATCCTCAGGGAGAAAAATCTGGAAAATGCCCCAATTAAGGACAAGGCTAAAGAAACCTGGAAGTATTATATTCCGGTTGTGGCAGCATGTGGACTGACTATTGCAAGTGTCATCGCTACGAAGCGTCTTAATGCCAAAGAGCTTGCTACGGTTACTGCAGCCTGTGGATATTTAGCCCAGAAAGGTTCTGCTGTAACAAGAGAGATTATTGACAGAACTAACAACGAAGTCGCAGCAGATGTGATTAAGGATGCCAAGATAGAGTATACTGGCCAGACAATTGAAGATACCGGTAATGGAAAGCTTCTCTGTATCGAAGGATATTCAGGGAGGCTTTTCTGGTCTTCTGAGGAAGCTGTGAGGGATGCTGTTAAGCGGTTTAACGAATTGTATGCTCAGGATAAGTACGTCTGCCTTAATGATTTTTACAAGCTTTTAGGTATCGAAACATCTCACTTCGGGCATCAGTTTGGATGGGCTTATGGCTCTGATTTTTATGATGAAGAGCCACTTGACATCCAGGTGGAAGTTGTTACGGATAAAGAGCGAAACTGCAATATATGCTGTATTGATATTTACACATACCCAATGGAATGCTGGCAGGAGGTGTGATATGAACGATCCATACTTAATTAAGATGTGGGCAGACGCCATCTGTTCCGTTCTTGGAGACCTTTTACTTTTTGTGTTGGTTGCCGGCATCATTGTCCTTATTGTGTATGGTATTAAGAATTCTTAAGGAGGTGTGATGCGAAAAGACTGGGCGGAAGTGATTATTCTACTGAAACGTGAAATCAGAAGCAAGCTGATTGACGGAAAGCTTACAATTAAGGATCCGCCGTGCATGGCATATGGCATTGATATTGAGTTCACGTTCGGCGATAACCACTTCGTTTACTTTATGAGCGAAAATCTAATCGACAGGATTAAGAACGACCCGGAGTATGGCAAGAAGTTCGCAAGGCATTATGTTTCGCTGCTTATCGAACACCTTAAAAAGAAGAAGGTCGATCCTTGGAGATTCGCAAGAAAAACATGAGATGTAATAGAGAGCTGATGCAGAGTTTGCATTGGCTCTTTTTTTGTAATGAAAGGAGAGAACATTATGCCGCCAAGAGAGAAAGTTGATTACAACAATATTCGGATACAGTTCGACGTTCCATATTTTACTAGACGTCACATTGACTCGTATAACTGCATGGGCCATGTTCCGGAAATTGAAAAAGTTGAAATCTTAAATCCGGGAAAGGTTATAAGATTCACTTTTTGTGACGAGAGACAGGTAAAAACTATTCGAAGAGATGAGGATTCCTGGGATTTCGAGTTTGCATTTTATATTGCTTACGCGAAACTTCTTTGGGGAAAGTATCTTACTCCGGAAGGAATCTGGCAGAAAGCCTGCGAGCTTAAAGGGCAGAAGCTTTATGCGAAACTGGTTGAAAAGGCGATTCGCCGTTTCAATAGAGAAAATGGAACCAAAGTTAAGAAAGGAGAGTAACTAATGAACATGCTTAAGAAAATTGCGACGACGGTAATGTTGTTTGGCAAGGAGAACGCTCCGACAATCTGCGCTGTAGGCTCTGGTGTATGCACCGTATTGGCCGTTGTAGAGGGCTCTAAGGCGGCTCTTAAGGCTTCTGAGATTGTCGAGGCACACAGAGACGGGTTAGAGTCTGAAGATCAGGCTGAGAGGCGTGAGGAGACTCTGGCAGTGGTTAAGGAGGCTGCTCCGGTGTATGCAAAGACCGCTATATTTACTGGCGGAAGCATCGCTCTGGCTCTTATGTCAAACCACATGCACCTCAAGAAGGAAGCAGCTCTCATTGCAGCGGCAAATCTGACTGAGATGGCGTATAAAAACTACGCGGATAAAGTCAAGGAAATTGCCGGGGAGGAAACTTCCGAGAAGATTGAGGAGGCCGTAGCAAAGGAGAAGGTAGATAAAGCTGTGGCTGATTTGCCTGTAACAGAAGGCAGCGATCCAATTGACGCATTTGAGTGGACTGGACTTGGTGAGGATCCGTTTATTGACAAATGGACAGGAAGAAAGTTCAGGTGCAGCGAAATTTCTATCCGAGAGGCGATGGTCAAGCTGAATTACCGGATGCAGAGCGAAATGAAGATCTGTTTGAACGATTTGTACAGTGAAATTGGGCTTTCAGAGGCGGATTCCGGTGAGTATAACGGTTGGGGAGCTGATGACGGTGTAATTGAGCCTGTTTTTAGAGCTATTCGGCGAGGAGATAGGACCTATACCGTGCTTGGGTTCAATATAGGCCCGCATCTGGTGTACAACAACCGTTATTAGTTCGCAAAAAATACAACACCTATAATAGGATAGCATCCTACTAATATTGAAAATTATTTAAGAAAGGAGAAAAGCGATGAGACTTTTCAACAAGAAGAATGATGACAAGAAGGTAAAGGTTACTATCAAAGAGGGAGAGAAGATCTACCGCGAAGTGAAGAACGAGGAAACTGGTGATGTTACTTACGAGGAAATCGAGATCCCCGGAAACAAGAAGGAAAACGACAAAGACGACAAGTCTGAGGAGAAACCGAATAATAAGAAGGTTGACGTTGTGAAAGCAGCAGCCGTAATTGGCATTGCTACTATCACTGCTGCAACAGTCGGAAAGATTTGGCACAATCCGAAGGACAAGAAGTCCGAGTCCGATGCCGGAACGAATTCGGGTTTTGAGGATTCCGCTGAGTAATTATATTAGGAACTCATCGATCTGAGGGGGTGGTTTTCACCCTCTCTCTTTTTTGCCAACGAGCCTGTCCTTTAGGCGAGTAGACGTTGAGCGGAGTGAAACTGCAACTGGTAATTGATATTTGAAAGGAGAAATTGCGATGAACGAAAGAATTAGAAAACAGTATGAGGCGGCTATCCATGCGGTGTCAAATATGGTGTGCATGGGAGGTGCAAGAAAGGCTGCGAGAAATCTTGCAGGTGGAAAGGCAGGATTTGTGATCGACACGCTGTCCACTGCAGCATCTATCGTGGCAGGAACTGGTCTTGGAAACATCATTTCCGACATGATATTTGAGAAGGAAGATGACGGAACAGTAGAAGTAGAGTTTGTATTGGAGGATGATGAATCATGAACATTAAAAGATATTTTGCAACCTTAGGCTTAGCTACGGCACTTACTATTGGTGCAGCAGGTAATGCATATGCAGAGCCGGCTGTGGCTACAGCGAGTGACTTGGGTCCGGTGGATATGGTGGATTCTAACGAATTATATTTACTGGCACATCTTCTGTGCGGAGAGGTCCAGACAGGATCCTGGGAGACTCAGATTGCTGTAGGCTCGGTAGTATTAAACCGTGTAGCAGACCGGTCTTATCCGGATACTCTTAGGGGTGTCATTTATCAGAGAGGCCAGTATGCGTGTACCTGGGATGGTAACTTTGACAGAACCCCCACTGAGAGAAACTGGGCAGTTGCAAGATATCTTCTTGAGAATGGTTCACAGATTCCTGCAAATGTTGTGTATCAGGCACAGTTCAGACAGGGCCATGGCGTGTATGGCAAATTCGGCAGAGAGATATTGTGCTATAAGTAATTGGAAAGGGAAGCTGTATGAATAGAGAGCATAAGAAGCCAATTGTCAAGTCAACAAAGGTGAAGAAGGAACCAGTAGGTCGCAAGCTTCTGGGGATGTTCTTTACGTCTGACTTTGATTCAGTAAAGAAATGGGTTATTGAGGATAAGATTATTCCTGGAGCAAAGAACCTGTTTCTGGATACACTTTCGATGATGCTTACCGGAGACAGTCGTTACAGATCGTCCTCGTCCAGAACCAACTATAACAAGATTATGGTTGGGACAAGAGACGAGAGAAGCGACAGAGTTGAGGTAAGACGCAGATCGAGAAACGATTACAGAGATATTGTCTTTGAAAGCATTGAAGATGCCATGGATGTTGTGGACGCACTGAAAGGAGACCTTGAACGGTTTGACAGAGGTGTGTCCATTCTTGATCTGGCAGATTATGCAGACAGAGCAAACATGTTTAACGACACCGATGACAACTATGGATGGAGAGAGCTTCCGAATCCGACGAGAGATTATATTATCCAGACGTCGCAAGGTTATGAGCTCAGACTTCCTCCAGTTGTGGTGCTTCCGAGGTGATTGCAGATGTACGAAGATAAGACTATTGAAGAACGAATGAAAGAGTTAAGGATTAAGCTTAATCCGCCGGAGCCTCCGATTGAAGAAAAGGTTGTGCTTAAGGGGGAAGAGCTTAGAAACGAATTATATTCTGAGAATGCAGAGACCAAGCTTGCAGAAGATCTGGTTAATCATCCGGAACATTATAAGGCTAAGAATGGTCTTGAGGCTATCGATATGATAGCTGCGTTTACTGAAGGTCTTCAGGGCATGGAAGCTGTTTGTACAGCTAATGCTCTGAAATACTTATGCAGATGGCATAAGAAGAATGGTGTTGAAGACCTGAAGAAAGCTAAATGGTATATCGAGTATCTTATTAATATGAAAGGGGACAATGAATAATATGTTTGGATTCTTAACAACAATTAAAGAAACAGCACAGAATAAACTTGGAGCGGCGTCGTTTAAGGCTATTCAGAAGAAACCGGAGATTGCTCTTGGTTTTGGACTTATTTGCGGAGCAGCGGCTCTTGTTTGTGTAGGTAAGGAGACACTTTCTGCTCAGGAGATTGTAAAAGAGCATAAGGAAAAGCTTGATACTATTCACGAGGCAGCAGAAATTGCCGACGAGAAGGAATATACAGATAAGGAGCTTGGAAAGGATCTGGCTGTAACTTATGCAGGAACTGGCCTTAAGCTTGTAAAGAACTATCTTCCGGCAATTGGATTTACAGCAGCTTCTGTAGGATGCATTCTGTACAGTCACAATCTGATGGTTGGAAGAAACCTTGCTCTGGCATCTGCTTATGCTGCAGTTGATGAGTCGTTTAAGTCTTACAGAAAGGGCGTAAGAGAGGAGCTTGGCGAGGATATTGACCGTCACTTCCGGTTTGGTACAAAGACTGAAGAAGTTGAGAAGGTTACTGTTGATAAGAAGGGCAAAGAAAAGATTGTAAAGACTGAGGTTGAGAGACCTACACGCATGTCTGAGTATTCCAAGTTCTTTGATTCTGCCAATAACAACTGGAGCGAGAATCCGGAGTACAATTTATATTTCTTAAGAAGGGTTGAGCAGATTATGACCGATAAGCTTCGGGCTAAAGGCTATCTCTTCCTTAATGAAGTGTATCAGGCTCTTGATATTCCGGAAACTTTAGCTGGTCAGACTGTTGGATGGATCTTTGATGCCAAGCATCCTGAGAACAACTATGTGGACTTTGGTCTTTATAACAAGAATTCTGAGGCTAACAGAAGGTTTATCAACGGGTATGAGGACTCAATTCTTCTGGACTTTAATGTCTATGGCGATATTCTTCATGCCGGTAAGCTTAACCTCGGAGCGGTCTGAAGGATAGGGCTCGATGGATACGGGTCCGGAACTGAACAGGATCTATTCGATTACCCCTGGTTGGTCTGGGAGCAGACTGGCTGGGGGTAATAATTTTGGAGGGATATTATGTGCGGCTTAATTACATTTCTGATAGTGATTATGGCGTTTCCTCTGATGGTGGTATTTAGTATAGCGATGCTTCTTGCATTAGCTATTGTAGTATCACCATTTATATTTGTAGGTTGGCTAATTGGCGAGCTGTATAAAAATGAATAATTATGCAAGAAAAGGAGTAAATTATGTATAAATATGCATTATTTGGATTTGTTGGTGGTTTGGTTGCCGGATTTGTGGCAGCTAAGCTTGTAGACAAGTTTGTAAAGGATAAAGAATTCGAGCCGGAAGATGCTGTGGAGAGTGATGTCGAGGACTATGACGATTTCTGCGAGGAGGGTGACCTGAGCCGTGATGACTATGTTACAGGTCATGAAGACGAGGATCCGGTTGTTGCGGTTCGTGACTATAGCGCTTATGCAGAAGTTTATACTGATTCTGCAAAGCACGAGCACCCGGAAGATGACTTTGTAGAAGAGCCTGAGGTTAACGAGGAGATTAAGAAGTATAAGAAGCCTCGTTTAATTAAGGAAGAAGAGTTTGGTGAACTTGCCGGAATCGAGAAGCAGACGCTTAAGTATTGGACATATGACGATACGTTAACTACTGAAGAAAATGAGGAGCTGAAGGATCAGGAGTTCTATGTTGGAGACTGCCTGACAAAGTACGGCTTCAAAGATAATGATGAAGAGCGGGAGATCTTTGTAAGGAATGGCAGACTTGGCACCGACTATGACATTGTCAAGTTTGATTCATCCTTTGCTGAGTGGGGTAACCGCTAAGAGGAGGATTATGAAGAGTGATGACTGTAAGTATTTCAGATGGCTGACTGACCAGATTGATGATGGCAGTGGTCGTGTGAAAAAGTACAGACATCTGCTGAGCGACCTGTTTGATATTTCGTATAAATGGGTCATCGAGCTTGATAGCAACAGAGCAGTCGATGGAATGAATCTGCGGGAGAAGTATCGCGCTGGTTATGAAAGGGACATGGGCTGCTCTGTCCTTGAAATGCTCATTGCGATGTGTGTGCGATTTGAGTATTCTGTGGCGGCTGAGCCGGGTGAAGAGGATCCTTCGAGGTGGTTTTGGCGGATAATTGAGAGGCTGGATTTGGACCTCTATAGCGACGAATGTTATGACTTTGAGGCCGTAAATTCCATCCTTGAACTATGGATGTCGTGTCAGAAATTTTTCTGTGACGAAAAATATGCGAAAAAAACGGACCAGTGGTTTCAGCTGCAAAGCCTCTTAAATGATGATTTTTGATCAAAAATAGGCATTTTTGGGCTATTTTGGTGTCAGATTGTCAGATATTATACCCTTTGAATTAGTGTGTGAGAAAAAAGTATATTTTATATAAAAGTTTTGCACACAAAAATTTTTTGACACTTGACACAAAACTGACAAGGAGGTAGCGAGATGCGATATGTTTGATTTCCTGAGAATCAAAGTTGAAAACCATGACAAAAAGGGTTCGTCAGTTGTCTCTCCAAAATTTCTGGTTGGAGACAGCGAAGACCTCATGATCAGAGGTCGAGATTTTTACGCCATATGGGATGAAGAGAAAGGTCTGTGGTCTACAAGTGAAACAAGAGCCATCAGACTCATCGATGCAGAGCTTCGTAAGTATGTTGAGGAAAACAAAGCATCTCTCAACAGAACTATTACTGTTAGATATTTGCGGGACTCTACGACCGGTGCGATTGATGACTGGCATAAGTATGTCCAGAGACAGATGCGTGACAACTATGTTGCGCTTGACTCCAAAATGATATTTCGGAATACCGAAACGAAGAAGGAAGATTATGCTTCAAAGAAACTTAGCTATGATTTGGCTGAAGGAGATATTTCGGCTTATGAAGAAATGATGTCAACGCTCTTCAATCCGGATGAGAGACGAAAACTGGAGTGGGCTGTAGGAGCAATTATATCTGGAGACACTACTGAGAAGATTCAGAAGTTTATTGTTCTGTATGGTCCTCCTGGTTCTGGTAAAGGAACTTTTCTTAAGTTTGTTGTGCAGGAGATTTTCAAAGGCTACTATGCAACATTCGAGGCAAAGGAACTTACTGGGAGAAATAACCAGTTTGGGCTTGAACAGTTTAAGTCAAATCCTCTCGTAGCAATCCAGGCGGATGGCGATTTGTCAAACGTTTCCGATAACACTAAACTTAACAGCTTGGTTTCTCACGAACGGATGACTGTTAACGAGAAATACAAGTCAAAGTATGAAATGGCTTTTCAGGCGTTTCTATTTATGGGAACAAACGAGCCAGTTGATATTACCGGATCTAAGTCAGGACTCAACAGAAGACTGATTGATGTGTACCCAAGCGGAAAGAAGCTTGCTCCTGCAGAATACGAACGAATCAGAAATCAGATTAAATTCGAGCATGGAGCTATAGCTTATCATTGCCTGCAGGTTTATAAGGAGCTTGGCCGTTTCTATTATGAACGGTATGAACCTAAACGAATGAAAGAAGAGACTGATATTTTCTATGACTTTATCTCAGACTATTACTATGACGAGATAATCGATAAGGATGAGTGCACTCTTCAGAAGGTTTGGGTTGATTACAAGAAGTATTGCGAAGACACTCTGGCAAGAAGAACGTTCGGCTATCAGAGGGTAAGAGCGGAACTTAAAGATTACTTTAACAACTATCAGGAAAGAGGAGTAACGAAATCTGGAGAGAAGGTCCGGAACTACTATTCAGGTTTCAAAAAGGAGAAAATAGCAGCCATTGTGCTGCCAGGTAAAGGAGAAAAGAAAAGCGAGGAGCCGCCAAAGTATTGGCTCGATTTCAAGGAGCAGGAAAGTTTGCTGGATGATATTCTGGCTGACTATCCTGCTCAACTTGCAAATAAGGACGGTCTTCCGCCAAAGAAATGGGACCAGGTAAAGACAAAGCTTAAGGATATCGACACTCATAAACTGCATTATGTGCTGACTCCGGTTGTTCATATCGTAATCGACTTCGATAAGAAGGACGAGAATGGTAATAAGAATCTGGAGCTTAATCTTAATGCAGCTAATCTGTGGCCGAGAACTTATGCCGAGCTTTCCAAGAGCGGAGCTGGAATTCACCTGCATTATATTTACAAAGGTGACCCGACAAAGCTCAACCGAATCTTTGAGGAAGGAGTCGAGATTAAGGTATTCACTGGTAAGAGTTCTCTTAGGAGAATGCTTACTAAATGTACTAACGATCCCATAGCTGAAATCAATGGCGGTTTGCCTCTTAGGAAAGAGGTGAAGAAAGTGCTTGATTGGGACGGAGTAAAGAATGAAAAGATGCTCAGAACTATGATCATTAAGAATCTTAGGAAAGAGTATCACGGAGCGACCAAGCCATCTGTAGATTATATTTACACTCTTCTTGAGGATGCCAATAAACGAGGTGTTTCTTATGATGTGAGTGACATGTACCAGGCACTCTATACTTTCTGTTCAAGGTCGACTCATCAGTCTGAGTATTGTCTTGATCTTCTTGACAAGATGAAACTCAAGTCGGATGTAGAACCGGAAGCAAAGGAAGAGAAGAAAGACATGGAGCTGCCAATTATATTCTATGATGTCGAGGTCTTCCCGAATCTGTTTCTTGTTAACTGGAAGAAGCAGGGTACCGGGCAGGTTGTTCGGATGATTAACCCCACCTCAAAAGAAATCAGAGATCTTGTGAGAGTAGGAAGGCTTGTTGGATTTAACAACAGACGATATGACAATCATATGCTCTATGCAAGAATGATGGGTTATACAAACGAGCAGCTGTACGATGTGTCGAGAAAGATAATTGGCAAAGAGAAGAATGCTTTCTTTGGACAGGCTTACAATCTGTCATACACTGATATTTACGACTTCAGTTCTAAGAAACAGTCTCTTAAGAAGTTTGAGATTGAACTTGGCATTCATCATCAGGAGCTTGGACTTCCTTGGGATGAACCGGTTCCTGAAGAAATGTGGAACAAGGTTGCGGAATACTGTGACAACGATGTTATTGCAACTGAGGCAGTGTTTAATGCCAGACATGCAGACTTTATTGCAAGAGAGATTCTGGCTGATGTGGCAGGCATGACTGTCAACGACACAACAAATAGTCTTACAACCAGAATTATATTTGGCGAGAACAGAAGTCCGCAGAGCGATTTCAATTATCGCGACATGGGTGACATTACCCAGATTGTTGAACCGGCAGTGTTTGACGATTTAGATGGTTTTATTAACCAGTGCGATCCTACGTACACGAAGTTCGATAGCCTTGGAAGACCTATCTTCCCCGGATACAAATATTCGTTCGGAAAGTCTGAGTACAGGGACGAAGTCCCCGGAGAAGGAGGCTATGTGTATTCAGAACCAGGCATGTACACTCATATAGCTCTGCTTGATATTGCATCCATGCATCCTTCAAGCATTGTTGCTGAGAAACTGTTCGGAGAAGAGTACACAAAGAGATTCCAGGAAATCCTGCAGGCAAGAATTGCTATTAAGCATAAGGACTTTGATAAAGCCAGAACTCTTCTGGGTGGAAAGCTCGCTAAGTATCTTGATGATGAGTCAGCAGCTAAAGACCTTGCTCAGGCTCTGAAGATAGCTATCAACTCTGTATACGGTCTTACATCAGCTTCGTTCGACAACCCGTTCAGGGATCCGAGAAATAAGGATAACATTGTCGCTAAGCGCGGAGCGCTCTTCATGATTAACCTTAAGCATGAGGTTCAAAGAAGAGGATTTACTGTAGCTCACATCAAGACGGATTCCATTAAGATTCCGAATGCTACTCCTGAAATCATCGACTTTGTGATGAAGTACGGAAAGCTCTATGGGTACAACTTCGAGCATGAGGCAACTTACGAGAAGATGTGTCTTGTTAATGATGCTGTGTACATTGCGAAGTATGAAGACGAGAAAGGAGAATGGACTGCAACAGGAACACAGTTCCAGGTACCTTATGTCTTCAAGACATTGTTCAGCAAAGAGCCGATTGAATTCGATGACCTTTGCGAGACAAAGTCAGTATCGACAGAATTATATTTGGACATGAACGAGAATCTTCCTGAAGGCGAACACGATTACAAGTTTGTCGGAAGGGTTGGAAGGTTCTGTCCGATTAAGCCTGGCTGTGGTGGTGGAGAACTCTTACGTCATAAAGAAGGTAAGTACAGTGCAGCTGGTGGAACCAAAGGTTTCAGGTGGCTTGAATCAGAGATGGTCAAGACACTTGGCAAAGAGGCTGACATTGACAGGTCGTACTATGACCGCCTCGCCAGTGCAGCAGTGGATGCAATTTCTAGTTATGGCGATTATGACTGGTTTGTGTCAAATGATATTTTAAGTAACACAATGAATGCGCCTGAGGAACCATTGCCTTGGGACTAAGAAAGGAGAGCAATCGTATGATCGAACGTAAGAAACAGAGAATTGAGATTTTGGATGGGAGCGACATCCTTCATGGTAGCTTTAGAGACTTCGCAGGTTCCAATAGTGCATTCGGAACAAGAAGCTTTAGTATCAGACTTGATGAAGATACTGCAAACGAATTCCGTGAAGGAGGATGGCCTGTAAAAACTTGGGTTCCTAAAGACAAGGACGGTAATGCATCCGGTGATCCTCTGCAGTTCCTTAGCGTTAAGATTTATTACAAGGGAAAAGACACTGATCCTGAGATCACAATCATGGACGAAGGAACCAAAAAGAAAAGAAGAGTTACTGTCGATAACATCCGGCAGCTTGATAACATGGATTTCAAGTACGCCAAGATAGAGTTCCATCCGTATTATCAGGATAACAGAAACTATCAGGGATGGGTAATATCTCTCGACAGAATGTTTGCCGAATATTCCACAGAGGACTTTGACAGAATGATGTCAGTAGACGATGACGATGCTGACGATTGGCTCAAAGAAGATGCT
>OCTX012109893.1_pt1 | contig 17199 bp, 14 predicted proteins | sample 1539691 | NCBI WGS metagenome assembly OCTX01 (sample SAMN02144231, study PRJEB22623) | gut metagenome | biome: sheep rumen | host: Ovis aries | place: New Zealand | reverse complement strand
ACTGCACCATTTGCTCTGTGCTGGTATCAGTACTATGCAGATCGCCTCTACCATCCCTACTATGCTAAAGGGGACATGCTAGTGGTTCTCCTCTTCATGATTCTGTATATCTGCTTTGGAAGAATCTATTCAGGTTTTACGATTTCCATTAACCGAATCTCAGAACTTGTCTACAGCCAGGTTCTGGCAATTCTGTTTACAAATGCCATTATCTATATTATTACCTGGCTTCTTACCCGTCACTTGCCCAACCCTATTCCTATGCTGATTGCGCTTGTTGCTGAGGGAGTGTTATCTGCTATCTGGTCAGTTGCTGCACACAAGCTGTATTTTTACCGGTATGAGCCTATCAGAACGGTTGTGATCTGGGATATGCGCAAAGGACTGGAAGAACTCGTGGATTCCTATGGACTGGATAAGCGTTTCAATGTCGTGGCCACCCCCAATGTATGGGAGGTTTTTAAAGAACCGGAAAAGTATCTGGGAGAAGCTGGTGCGGTTTTTCTCTGTGGCATCCATAGTCATGAGAGAAATCAGATCATCAAAAAATGTGTAGAGAAAAACATCCGTGTATATGTCATTCCCAGAATCGGAGATCTGCTCATGGAGAGTGCCCATCCCATGCACATGTTCCATCTGCCAATCCTGATGTTGGAACGATATAATCCCACGCCGGAATTCCTTTTTATTAAACGTGCTTTTGACATTGTATCTTCAGGAATTGCACTTATCGCACTTTCTCCCCTGATGATTATCATCGCGCTTCTGATTCGAAGAGACGGCGGTACTGCTTTCTATAGACAGAAACGTCTGACTAAAAACGGAAAGGAATTCTATGTCCTGAAATTCCGCAGCATGCGCATGGACGCGGAAAAAGATGGCGTTGCCAGATTGTCTACCGGAGATAAGGATGACCGTATCACTCCAATCGGACACTTTATTCGTGCTGTCAGAATCGATGAACTGCCCCAGTTGATCAACATTTTCAAGGGAGAAATGAGTGTCGTAGGCCCCCGGCCTGAGAGACCGGAGATTGCAGTGCAATATGAAGAGGAATTACCGGAATTTTCTCTTCGATTACAGGCAAAGGCTGGACTGACCGGCTATGCCCAGGTTTTCGGGAAGTATAATACGACACCCAGGGATAAACTGCTGATGGATCTGCAGTATATTGCAAATCCCAGCCTGGCAGAGGATTTGAAGATTATTTTTGCTACGATCAAGATTCTCTTCCTGCCTGAAAGCACAGAGGGGGTCGCAACTGGGCAGACAACTGCGATGGACCATGAAGAGAGAGGACCCATTGAAAATACGTTCCTCTGATTCAGGTGATTAATAGCAAAGATTGAAAAAAATAAGGATTATATCTGGAGTCTTTGGGTATATGTACTTACAGTGAAATGCTTATAGAAGAGAATATTCGGGTGCATGTAGATTTCTACGGGTTCCATGATGGGTAGTAGTTCTTGACAATGTTTAAAAAGAGCACTTAACCTGTTAGTTATAATATGGAAGGTGGGCTAATTCGTGTTGTAGAATCTGTGAATATCGAACTCGAAGCCATATGTCTTTAATTACTGATTTCTTGTTGTCAATCCGGCGATTATTAAAGGTCCCCCAATTCTTCGTAGGTAAGATTGATTGGTTTATTACCGGACCTCTTGCAGAACAGATCGTGGAATATCTAAATAAACGTTATACTCGTTTCATCCCCCAGTAGTGGGAGTCTATTAAGGCAGTTTTGGAAAGGAATGCTGTTGATTCACATGAGTACAAGATGCATAGTATCAATGCGGGAAAGAATCTAGTCGTTTTGACAACAAACAATCAAGGTAAAAGTGGAATCTTTTGCGTTATGGATAACTCTCTGTTAGCACCGTTTTTACGGGAACACTCCGATTCCCGAGGAATAAGGAATACTTCTAAGGATATAATGGTCGAAATATCTTCTTTCCCTATACTCCCTATACTCAGAGTGCAAGAAGCACGAAGATTCGGAAGGTAGTCTATTGAAAACGAAAGATATAAAGATAAAGAACGAAGGTTAATGAATATGCGCCAGAGGTTGATTTACATACTCAAACATAATTTGATTATTCAAAAAATCTACCGAGTTATCATGAGCTTTGTGTTTCGGGGGTGGGGAGCATTACTTCCTATAGATGAAAGTCTGGTGATTTTCGTTTCTTTTATGGGGATGGGTTTTAATGATAGCCCTAAAGCCATTTATGACTATTTGAAAGCCCATCCGGAATACAAACAGTATCGCTGTGTATGGGCATTTGAGCATCCAGAGAAGTTTCCGGATTTAGAGACGGTGAAGATTGACACACCGGCATACTTTAAAACTGCACTGAAGGCAAAGTTTTGGATTACGAACACCAACATTGAACGTGGACTTCGGTTTAAAAAAAAGAATCAAGTCTATCTGAACACCTGGCATGGCATTGCGCTTAAATATATCGGTAACGATGTGAAAGGCCGTAACGATTTCAACTTTGACACCGTGGATCATTTGGTCGTTTCCGGTGATTATGATGAGCAAGTATGGAAGAGTGCATTCAATGCAAAAGAAAGCACGTATCTCCGTTGTGGTATGCCGCGAAATGAAGAGTTGTGGCGGGCTGATGATGAGAAGCGAAAGCTTATGCGTGCTAAACTTAGTATCCCGGCGGATAAGAAAATTATTCTTTACGCTCCTACATGGCGTGAGAGTACGGATGGTGGTAAGAGCTATGAAATTAAGCCGCCAATTCATTTTGATGTGTGGAAGAAAGAACTTGGTACTGAGTACATAATCCTTTTCCGAGCGCATCATCAGACAACGAAAGTACTTGGTGTTATGTATGATGAGTTTGTAAGAGACGTATCGGAATATCCTGCGGTCAATGATCTTATGATAGCATCGGATATGTTGATTACTGACTACAGCGCTATAAGTTTTGATTATTCCATTCTATGTAAACCGATTCTTTGCTATGCGTATGACTATGAGACATACTTAGCGGAGCGTGGGACTTATTTTGATATCGACGATCGCTATCCGAACAAGAGTTGCCGGACTGAAGAAGAATTGTTAGCGAGGATTAGAGGGATTGATTATGAACTTGAATGCTCGAACACAAAACGATTCCGGGAAGCATTTATTCAGTATGGAATTGGCGCTACAGAGGCATGTGTTAAGGCTGAGTTTATGAGATGAAGAAAGGAGTAGCTCCGATTTGAAAATACTATTTTGGATGTTTATTGGCTTTGATCAGCACGCTACTTCGGAGCATCTGCTTTTAGCCGTAATTGAGCGTCTTTGTCAGGCTGGCCATTCGGTTCATATTATCCAAAAATATACTGGTGGTAATCTGCCATCGATTCCGGAGAGGATTTCCTGCTATTCGGTGACTACAGATGTTATTCCGTATCAGGCGGCAGACAAAAGTAATTTTATAGCAAGATATCTTGCCGAACTTAAATATATCAAAGCTTGTAGGAAATTTATTACTTCAGGTTATGACGCTGTGTTTATCCAGTCTAATAACGTGGCTGGTTTTGCGGTTAGTACTATCCGTAAGAAGTTGCCTAAGGCTATAGTGACGCTTAACGTTCAGGATATTTTTCCATATAACTTAATGTTTAGTGGTGGATTGAAGAAAACGAGCCCGGTATTCAAGGCATTGGCATCTGAACAACGATACGGATATAAGCATTCTAATCATGTCATTACAATTTCCGAAGATATGAAGGATACTTTGGTGATGGATGGTGTTAATGCAGGGAAAGTTGAGGTTGTATATAACTGGTCTTACCAGGATGGGCTATATGAAAACTTAGATCTTACCCCTGTTTCAAATATTATTAGCAAGGACTATTTCAATGTGGTTTATGCCGGGAACATCGGTGTGATGCAGAATGTGGATATCCTGATTGAAGCAGCAAAGTTAATGAAAGATGACAATTCTGTCTGGTTTCATATTATTGGGAATGGCGTTTATAAGAAGAAGCTGGAAACAAGAGCAAAAGAGTATAGCATTCGTAACATCAGTTTTTGGCCAATGCAACCGCCTGAAATGGCTCCTTTGATTTACAGTGCGGCAGATGTGAATGTAATACCGTTGGTTAAAGATGTATATCGGACAGCTCTTCCAAGCAAGACAGCCACATGCTTTGCTTGTCAGAAACCAATCATTTTTGCTATTGGAAAGGAAAGTAAGTTCGGTCAGAAAGCTATTAAGGAAGCTGGATGTTCGGTGGTTAGTAGCGATAATCCATCTGAACTTGTAGGCGCAATCCACCTAATCCAACAAGGCAAAGTCTGTTGTACTACAGGTGCCTTTTTTGCTGAGGATATGAACAAGACGATAAACAGTCGAAAGTATACGGAAATAATAACGGAGTGTAGTTTTTGAAATCCTAGATGCCGTTGATACTGTCTTCAATATCTGGGAGACGCATAGACTATGTTCAATGGGATATTTAGGTTTTTTAGAACTGGAAGCCTTAGAATGCTGCGGAATTTTAAAAATAGTTGGTTCTGCAAAAAATGAGCATGAATATACAAGAATTATGTATGAGATGAAAAAGGTGATTTAATGAATGTATCGGTGATTATGGCTACATACAATGGCGAGAAGTATATAGCAGAGCAACTTCAATCTATAGTGCATCAGTTAAAGGAAAATGATGAGCTGATAATATCTGATGATGGGTCGACAGATAGAACGATTGAAATTGCGTCTGTTTTTGTGGATGAAAAGATTAGAATTGTGTATGGCCACCATACGGGAGTTGCCGATAATTTTGCAAATGCTTTATCATTTGCAAAAAATGAGATAGTACTTTTTTCGGATCAGGATGATATTTGGCTTGATGATAAAATAGACAAAGTGCGTGAATATTTTATCCAAAATAAACACACTAATCTTGTTATGCACAATGCGGGATACATTGATACAGATGGTAATATCACTCCGTCAAATATATTTGAAAGAAGAAAAAGCAGGCATGGTTTCTTTCATAATGTTATATATAGTACTTACTATGGATGCTGTATGGGAGTCAGAAGAGATTATCTGCTGTCGTTGATGCCGGTGCCTAAAAACGTGATGTATGATCAATACTTCGGAGCTTGTGCTGAGAAGGACAGAGTGGCTTCGTTCATTGAGGAAAAACTTATAAATCACCGGTATCATTCGGGAAATTTTTCGAGAAAACAAAATGCAGTGCAACAGGTAGGGAATAGAGTAAGATTATTACTGGCAGTCCTTAGGAGACATGTTAAATGATATATGCCGCAATAGTAGTGTACAACAAAAAATGCTCTGACTCTGTTACGATACAGTGTTTGCAGAAGTGGATGACGCCTGAAACAATAAAGATTGTCGTGTTTGATAATAGTACCTCTGACTATCACAATGCACAGTTTTGTGTAGAGCATGAATATAAATATCTGACATATCATGAGAACAAAGGGTTATCATTTGCTTATAACCGAATCATTGAGCATTTGCAAGCGGATTCGGATGACTATGTGTTGATACTTGATGATGATACAGAACTTACAGAGGAATATATGAGGGAAATTGTATGCTGTGAAAAGAAAGACATCAATTTACCTATCGTTCGATCAATACAAGACGGGCACATTTTTTCACCAAGTATTAAAATAAATCAGGTGAGATCAATGGTTATTCACTCTGTCGATGAATTAAAAGGAAAGCAAATTACAGCAATCAATAGTGGAATGGTCATAAAAGCAAGCGTGTTTGAGAGAGTCCGATATAACGAAAGATTATTTTTAGACTGTGTTGATCACGACTTTATGGACCAAGTAAATGAGCTCGGGTACGATATAAAAATTCTGCAATCTTTAATTTTTCAAAATCTTTCGCGGCAAACTATAAGAAATAGTGAATCGACTCAAGCAAGGTTTAAAATATATGGAAAAGATTTCAAAAAATATTGCTATGCACAGAAACAGTACTTCTACTTTTTAATAAGCTTTTTTCGGACGACTGTTGAATACTGCAGAAAAGCGGGATCATTTAGTTTTCTGAAGGTTTTTTTTACTACCATTATTAGCGAGTAAGATAAAATCAGTAATTGTAGAGAGCTGGCAGTTTATACTTCAGGATTTTGTCAAATTAGTTTGAAGTGATTCGGTTTGTCAGGGACGTCTGCAATGTTCAAAGCGAGCGACAAGAGGATGAAAGGTATGAAAACAATTTGTTTTGTGCTAACGAGTTTCAGCAGATATCCCGTAGGTGGATATAAAATGGTTTTCGAATATGCGAACAGACTGTCCCAAATGGGATACAATGTTAAAATATTCTTTTCAAATGCCAGTGCAATGAAACAATTTCATTTACCAGAGTTTATCAGAAAAATGTTGGTTAACTATTTAACACAGAGACACCCTCGGTGGTTTAAAGTAGATGCTCGAATTGAAAAAATATCCGGATGTGAAAAGGGTTGTGAGGACAAACTTAATGATATCGATGTTGTATTTGCTACAGCTGCGTTAAGCGTTAAAACCGCTGTGAAAATTAAGGCCACTGACAAAAAAGTATATTTTATCCAGGATTATGAAACTTGGCAAGTGTCTAAAGATTACCTTCATTCTACTTACGGTCTTGGAATGACGAATGTGGTAATTGCTGACTGGCTGAAGCAGATTGTTGATCAATATTCTGTCATGCCAGCTGTTGTCATACCCAATCCCATAGATGTTAAGATTTACAGGCCGATTATCCCAAATAAAGTCAGACCTATCCACTCGGTTGCGTTTCTTTATCATCAATCAGAACACAAGGGCGTTAAATATGTTGTTGAAGCTGTTCGGGGGTTGCGTTCGGTTTATCCTGATATTAAGGTCAAATGTTTTGGCATGTATAAAAGACCGAATGATTTGCCTGAGTGGATAGAATATACTGAAAAGGCATCTCAGGAAAAGACAGTTGAGATATACAATTCTGTACAAGTATTTGCTTGTGCGACAATAGAAGAGGGGTACGGATTGACCGGGTTAGAAGCAATGGCCTGTGGCACTGCATTGGCAACTACAAAATATAAAGGTGTACTTGAGTACGCTGATGAAACGAATTCGCTTTTTTCTCCTGTAAAGGATTCAGTTGCGTTGATGGAAAATATCAAGAGATTGTTTGATGATGAGGATTTACGTGTGAAATTATCGGACGCCGGGGTTATAACTGCTCAAAAATTCTCTTGGGATCAGGCAGTACACAAGCTTTCGGAAGTTATTGAGGCCTGATAAACATATACCAGAAAGTGATTACGAACATGAAAAAAATGTTTTTAGTTTGTTATAGTTTGTATCTTCTGCTATTTCTGGATTCTTTACAAAGAGATCCAGTGATCGGATTTTCACGTACAGTAACATTCTTCGTATATGGGACAATCCTTTTTCTTTTTTTAGTTATTGGAGCGATTAAGAATAAAAAATTAATGTTGACTCGCAGCAGGGAAATTATGGGGGTATTGATCATATATTATATATATATGGTGCTGCATCCCGGAACAAATATTTATTTATTGATCATATCATTTCTCATGTTGCTGATTATATATGTAAATTACAGATTTATACAGCAAAATCATTGTCTTATTGAATTTGCGGAAATTTCATTTGTTGTGCCGGCGATATATATGCTTTTTTTATGCCTGACAAAAAGCATTAATATTTTTTCAGAACTAAAAAATGTTAACTTTATAGATATGTTTTCCGGCATTAGAAGATATAGAACTGATTTCGGCTTTTACAACGTTAACGGAACGGGAAATCTTGTGGCATGCTCTATTTGCGTATCATTATTTCCAGTTGTAACACAGATTCATAGAAATAAAGAGATAGGTAATAAGTCTAATAAATTGTTATTGACGGCAATGATTATTGTGGATCTATTCCTTATCAGTATATTATTGTTGTCAAATTCTAGAAATGCTATTATCGCGGTTATCATCTCAATTGTAGTATACCTATATTATGCGTTTACTGAAAATAGACCGATGTCAACGTTTTCAAGGTATATTTCCAAGCTGATTCTGATAGTGATTTTTGTAGTTGCAGTATTTGCGAATCTTTTGCCGACTGTAACAGATATGTTTGCCAGTTCTGGCAGGTTGAATTCTATTTCGCTAAATATTCAAGTACTTGATAGTGCACTAAGGAAATTATTCGGCCTTGGTTTGATTTCTGGATATTCAGGAACGACTTTTATGGGTCATTATATGACTACAATTGATAATTTTTATTTATATACGTTGATTTGTGGGGGAGTAGTAGGTGTATGTGTAATGATTTGGGTTTTCATTAAAACAGGTAAAGGATTGCACATGCGTTCTCATACAAATACTATTTACTATGTATGTTTTGCAAATTTCATTTCATTACTGGTATCCGGAATTGGAGAAACATGTGTTTTGTACCCGTTGTTTCCTTCGTGCATAATATTTTGGTCAATCTTTTTCTCTCTTTTGGATTAAGGAATTGATGTTATAGCTATAGATAATGTAAATGTATATAATTGTGAACTCTAAGTAGGGATTGCTCAACAACTCAAAAAACCAATAAAAACAACGTATCTTATTCCGCTACTCAGACTGTTGCATAAAATACAGAGGGTTGCGGAGTACACTCTAAGTAGAATAAGAATTGAGTATTAGAAAAAGTCTATATCGTGTCTATATCATTAGGTAAAAGAGAATGAATTATGCATTAGTAGCTACATTATATAAAGGATATAACTACGGATCGTCACTACAGTGCTTTGCTTTACAACAAGTAATCAGAAAATTTGGCGTAAAACCTTATGTTGTAGAAGTCAATAATAAAGGCCTGAATCGTCATATAAATAGGCTTGTAAATAATGCGCGTTTTTATGTCTCGTGTCGACAAAACCCCGAGAGACGAGAATGTTTCTTGGGTATTGTTAAGAACGCAAAAGATGTAGACAATAGATTGAATGAAGAAATAAAGGCTAAGTTTGATATTTTCATAGAGAAAAAAATAATTAAAAAAAAAGGTAGTTATGAAGAACTCGCAAGACTTGCTAAACGTGACGAATGTGTGGCTTGTATAAGTGGAAGCGATCAGGTTTGGGGAACTTCAGTAAAGTATTTAAACACAATTAATTTCCTGACATTTGCCCCTGAGAATAAAAGATATTCATATGCAGCTAGCTTTGGGAGTAGTACTATTCCTCAATGGTTTATGAATGACATAAAAAGATACATACGGTCATATAGGAAAATATCTGTCAGAGAGGACAGTGCTTTAAAACTATTAGATGGCTTAGGTATTAAAAATGGTGAAGTAATGGTTGATCCAACATTACTTTTGACGGCGGAAGAGTGGACTCAAGTTGAAAAATGTCCAAAAGGAATTAAAGATGACTTCGCGTTTATGTATTTTCTTAATTCTCCGTCTTCGATAGCAGAGGAACACATAAGGATAATTAGAGAACGGCATAAAAAAAGTACAGTTTATTATACACCTTTTGATAATATACATTGCGTTGGAAATAATATAGAAACAATCTCCCTCAGTCCAGAAGAGTTTGTATGGATGATTCATCATTGTGAAAGACTGTATACAGATTCATTTCATGGTGTTGTATTTGCTGTCTTATTTCACAAAGATTTCTATGTATATCAGCGCGAGTATGTCGGTGTAGCAGATCAAAGCTCAAGGATAAGAAGTATTTTACTTCATTTGAACTTAAACAAACAATTTATTACAGAAATTGAGACAGCAAATTCTCCTGATTACAGTCTTACTGACAGTATATTAGTAAAGGATAGAGAGAAGAGCTATTCCTACTTAAGAGAGATATTAAAAAATGAGGAGCCTTCATGAAAGCGTTCGCTTATCAGAATAGACCAGAAAATGTAATTCATGCTTCTTCTGGAGCAGCATTCAAGAGACTTATTGAAGCTATTGTTGATCAAGCGGAAAAATATTCTATATATGGCGCGGTTTGGACCAATGAACTTGAAGTGGAACATAAGCGCATCGATGATATTAATAAAATAGGAGTTTTCAATGGGTCAAAATATTTAAGAAGTGATTTTTCAGAGATACTACCGCAACTCAAAGATGATTTAACAGACGGGTATGTAGTTATTTTTAGTGGAACACCATGCATCGTAGCAAGTGTGTTAAAGTTCGCTAAAAATGAGGGTTTACCTGTCGAAAAACTATACATCGTTGAAATAATATGCCACGGTACACCAGAAAAAAAAGCGTGGAAAGATTGTGTGGCGTGGACAGAGAAGAAATTTCATTCCACACTTAAGAAAGTAAATTTTAGGGATAAGAGAGTTGGATGGAAATACTATCCGACAAGTTATATGTTTGATAATGGAAAAGAAATAATTAATACATATGAATCACAGCTTTATATTCGCTTATTTATGTCCTCTCTAATTACAGCTAGAAAGTGCTTTTCATGTCCATTTGCAAACATGAAGAGATGTGCAGATTTTACAATTGGAGATTTCTGGGGAATAGAAGATGTGATGCCAGATTTTCCGATTCGAAAAGGAGTTTCGCTCATCCTCTCAAATACCGATAAGGGGAATGTGATCATAGAGCGAATAAAGTATGACATTTCCGAAGGAGAGGTTATTAGAGAATGCAAAGATAATTCTTTTTTGAGATATCAACATAACTTAAATCGTCCCACAGAAAAACCCAAAAACTATGATAAGTTCTGGGTGGATTATAATAATCAGGGTTTTGACTATGTGATAAGAAAATATGAGTTATATACGTTATACAGGAAAAGCCGTTTTCTGGTTCGGAAAGCAATAAACAGATTTAAAGGGGATTAGGTAATATGCCTGGAGCAGACAGCGAAAAAAACCGAAAAATAAAAGACCTATCCAAAAATACTGTTGTATTCACCATCGGAAGTTTTGGAGCAAGGATTATCTCCTTTCTGCTTGTTCCATTATATACATATGTGCTTTCTACAAGCGAATACGGCACCATTGATATCGTCACTACAACGGTTCAACTTCTAATCCCGGTTTTAACACTTAACGTACAGGATGCAGTGCTTAGATTTGCGTTGGACAATGACTATAGAAAAGAAGATGTCATTAGAATTAGTTTGCGAATTAATAGTATAAGTGCTTGCATTCTGGGGATTGTTCTGATTATTGGAACTTTTGTTCAAGCGATTCCTCTTACATCTAATTATTTGGTATTTCTTTACATCTCTTATGTTGCTGGAGCTATAAATAATAGTTTAACAATGTACCTGAAAGCAAAAAATAAGGTTGTAAATTTAACAGTATGGGGACTAATAAATACATTGTTAACCTGTGTATTTAATCTTGTTTTGCTTTTGATTGTAAAACTAGGTGTAAATGGCTATATGATTTCATATGCATCAGGTACAATTATTGCTAATATTGGTATGGTTGTAACAGCGGGTATCATCACGGATATCAAAGCCTCCAAACCAAATCCCGTACTAAAGAGGGCTATGTTGGCTTATAGTATTCCGTTGGTCTTGAATTCTGTAGCTTGGTGGATCAATAATGCCAGTGACAGATATATACTAACCTATTTTAGCGGAACATCTGTAAACGGCATTTACTCCGTATCCTATAAGATACCTTCAATTCTTGCAATCGTTCAAACCATCTTTTACAATGCGTGGTCAGTTTCGGCAATCACAGAGTACGATAAGGACGATTCAGATGGATTTATGGGAAATGTTTATTCCGCATATAGTTCTATGTCATTTGTTGGGTGTTCTGCAATCATGTTGTTTAATATTCTGATTGCAAAAATACTTTATTCCAAAGACTTTTTTCAAGCATGGGTGTTCGTCCCGATTTTGCTGCTAGGGACAGTCTTTAATGGCCTTGGACATTTTCATGGGGCCATTTTTTCTGCACGAAAACTAACTAAGGAGATATCTTACACTACTTTGTTAGGAGCGCTAATTAACACTGTTTTGAACTTTATTATGATTCCTCATATAGGAGCGCTTGGTGCAGCAATAGCCACTATGATTGGCTATTTAGTCGTGTGGATAATAAGGACAATCCACTTGAAAAAAATAATTAGGATGAGAGTAAAATGGTCCAAACAGATCATATGTATTGCAATTTTAACGGTTCAGTGTGTAGTTGCTACCTTTATCAATAATCCTTTATACCAAATACCTTACGTTGCAGTTCTTTGTTTCCTTTCGTGGGATGTTATCTTAAGAACAGGAAATAAACTACTCTCCATCATTAGAAAATAATTTGAGTAAAAGTCTGGTATTAAAAAGACTATCAAATGGTATCTGGCGCATCATGACTAATCGGAAGAGATCATAAGCGTCAGGCATCAAAATTGCTATGTAAAAATGAACTGGAATCGTTAATGCGTTGCTGTGTGGATGAACACAGAGAACTAAGGAACTGATAGAAAATACTATAGATAGATTCTCAAGGCAGTTAATAAGAAATAGTATCTGATTTCTTGTGGTTTTACTCACGGATTCCTAGTGCTGAGCGATGAGGCGGAATTCTGCTATAAATGTGATGACTTTTACCATCCCAATATCGTTTCAAAGTTTCAGATTATTTGGCGGGTTAAACATCGGATCGAAAGAGAACCAAGAATTTATCTAACAAATAATCAGATAAAGTACATTAAGCTATAAGAAGGGTTCAAATCCGTAAAGGAGAAAGAGCTTAATTAGCGCTTCTATATCGGCCAGGAAAAACCGACTTTTAATCTAATTACGATTCTCATTTAACATGCCACGGCTTATACCAAGTTGGATATAATAGACCTATTTGGGCTACGGAAAGAGAGGACACAATAAAATGCAAATTACAGAAGCCTTCAAAGGAAAGACCCTTGTAATAACCGGTGGCACAGGCAGTTTTGGTTCAACAGTCTTGAAGCATTTCATTACCACTGATATCGGTGAGATTCGCATTATCTCCCGTGATGAAAAGAAACAGGATTGGATGAGGCATATATTGCAGGCGCAATATTCGGAGTACGCGGGAAAAGTCCAGTTCTATGTGGGTGATGTAAGGAATCTTGATTCTGTCCGTGATGTTATGTATGGAGCTGATTACGTATTCCATGCCGCTGCTCTCAAAGAGGTTCCTTCTTGCGAGTTTTTTCCGATGGAGGCAGTGCGAACGAATATCATCGGAACAGACAATGTGATTACAGCGGCTGTTGAAGCCCATGTCCAGCGAGTAGTTTTCCTGTCTACCGATAAAGCTGCGTATCCTATTAACACAATGGGTATGACCAAGGCTGTGGGTGAGAAAGTTGTCCAGGCAAGAGCACAGAAGGCATTTGAAAGGGGAGGAACCGTCCTTGCTTGTACTCGGTATGGAAATGTTATGTGCAGTCGTGGTTCTGTGATTCCGCTCTTTATTGACCAAATTAAGAGAAATGCCCCTATTACCATAACTGATCCCGATATGACGAGATTCCTCATGAATCTTGATGAGGCTGTAAACTTAGTTGCTTTTGCGTTCGAACACGCTGAGCCTGGTGATTTGTTCGTCCAGAAGGCAGATGCTTCCACAATTGGAGATTTGGCCAAGGGTGTTATGAAGGTCTTTGGCGAAACCGAATGCAAAATCATTGGCAGCCGTCATGGTGAGAAACTCTATGAAACGCTTGTAACCCGAGAGGAGATGCTGCGCTCCGTGGACATGGGACATTACTACCGTATTGCTCCTGATGCGAGGGGTTTGAACTACGACAAGTTTTATATCCAGGGAACTGTTCACACCCAAGGAGATGAGGCATACACATCTCACAACACGAATCGTTTGGACGTTGATGGCGTGGTAAAGAAAATCATGGAAACCGACTATGTGAAAGAGGAATTGGAAGGCCGTCCCCATACAGTGGAGGCATAAATAGCCCATTGACAAGGCGTCCTTTTGTGAAAAAAGGACGTTGATTATTCGTTAACGATTAAAACGTTACACGACTGGGACTCAGGAAATGAAGCAGAACTATTACTCATAGGAGCAGGTGGATTTGGAAGAGTGGTGCTGGAGCATGCAAGTGCTGTCTACGATTGCGCTTTTCTTGATGATGGAGATACAACCTTGGTAATACAAGAGAGATGGCATCTCTCTACCCGGAGTACAAGCTACTCCTCGTGACTGTCGGAAACAATAAGCTGCGAAAGCGACTCTACAAAGATGCTACGGCAATCGGCTTTACCTTTCCAAATATGATACATCCATCAGCATATATTTCTCTTCATTCCCAGATTGGCAACGGCTGTGTGATCCTTAATAATAAGAACAATGTGAAGTGTGGGGATGGGTGCATTCTGAATCCTGGAGTGGAACTGCATCACGACAGCACTATCGGTTCTTGTTGCTAATCTATACAAACTCGGTTATTCGATCTTTAACATTGATTGGCGACCGTGTGTGGATTGGGTCAACGACTACTGTCTTAACTTCAGCGGTTGTTCCAGATGATACAAAAATAGGGGATGGTGAAGTATTCAAAGCGGGTAAGTTGTGATATCAGCCAGAAAACGAACATTAGATTATTCCTGATATCAGTAACCTTGACATTAGCTCTTCTATTTACAAAGAATGATTCAAATGTTAGTAGTATCTGATGTCATGACGGACATTGGCCTATACGGTCAGCTGAAGCTCGAAATGTCAGGAAAGGAAGAAAAATAGAACATATGAATATCTTAGTTACAGGCGCGGCTGGAGCATTAGGCCGCAATCTGGTAGAAAATATGAAAGCCATTAGAGACGGTAAGAACCGGACAAGGCCGAATCTTTCTATCACTAACATATTTGAATATGACAAAAATAACACAGAAGAAGATCTTGATCGTTTTTGCTCCGACTGTGACTTCATTGTCCATGCTGCTGGCGTGAATAGACCCAAGGAAACGTCTGAGTTCATGGAGGGAAATTTCGGGTTCACATCTACGCTTCTCGACTGTCTGAAGAAGCATAATAACAGAGCGCCCATTATGATCACTTCCTCCATTCAAGCGACGCTTTCTGGCCGATTTGGTAATTCAGAGTACGGTAGATCTAAGCTCGCTGGTGAAGATTTGATGTTCAAGTATGGAGCATCCACCGGTGCACCTGTGTATGTGTATCGCTTTGAGAATATGGTTGGAAAGTGGATAAAACCACGATACAATTCTGGAGTTGGTACTTTTTGCTACTGTATAGCACGAGACGAACCGATCACAGTAAATGATCCATCTGTCATGATGGAAATGGTTTTCTTTGATGATATCTGCGAGGAAATATATGATGCCATGGAAGGACACCCGCACAGATGTCATTATGACGGAGTGGAAGCAGTTCCTGATGAGAAAGGCCCTTACTGTCATTGCCCGATAAAGCATAAGGCTACATTGGGAGAGATCGTTGAGCTGCTTTATTCCTTCCATGATTTCCCAGAGGACTATATCATTAATAGCCTGACTCCCGGTAGCTTTGAAAAGAAACTATATGCTATGTATCTGTCTTATCTGCCGAAGGAGAAGACTGTCTTTGATTACAAAATGCATGTTGATCAGCGAGGTAGCTTTACGGAATTGATCCGTACACTTGACCACGGGCAGGTGAGCATCAACATCAGCAAGCCTGGCATCACGAAGGGGCAGCATTGGCATCAATCGAAGTGGGAAATCTTCATTGTGGTTCACGGTCACGGCCTGATTCAGATGCGCAATTTGAAAGAAGGTGAGATCGAGGAGTATGAGGTGTCTGGAGATAAGATTCAGGGCGTTTATATGAAACCTGGCTGGACGCATAATATCATTAATCTGAGTGAGACGGAAGATCTGGTTACAGTAATGTTTGCATCGGAGCTGTTGGATAATGATCATCCAGACACATACTTTGAGCCGGTTGTGAAGGAGTAAAACATGGAATATTCAAAGTGGAAAGAAAACGGGAAGATTAAACTCGCAATAATTGTAGGTACACGTCCGGAAATCATCCGACTTGCCGCCGTCATCAAGAAGTGCCGAAAGTATTTTGATACTCAGTTGTGGCATACTGGCCAGAACTATGACTACAACCTTAATGGCGTGTTCTTCAAGGACCTTGGTTTAGCTAATCCGGATTTATACTTGGATGCTGTGGGCGATGACCTAGGTGCTACGATGGGGAACATCATCGATCGTTCTTATAAAGCGATGGTTGCAACTAAACCTGATGCAGTGTTGGTGCTTGGCGATACGAATAGTTGTTTGAGTGTTATCGGTGCGAAACGGTTGCATATCCCAATTTTCCATATGGAAGCGGGAAACCGCTGTAAGGATGAGTGTCTGCCAGAGGAGACGAACAGACGGATTGTTGACATTATTTCGGATGTGAATCTTGCCTATAGTGAGCATGCGAGAAGGTATCTGGTGGAAAGTGGTTTGCCGAAAGAAAGGACGTATGTAACAGGCAGCCCAATGGCTGAAGTACTGACGGAGAATCTGAAACACATTCAGAACAGCGATATTCACGAGAGGCTTGGGCTGAAGAAGGGTAAATACATTCTGCTTTCAGCACACCGCGAGGAGAATATTGACACCGAGAAGAACTTTACTTCTCTATTTACAGCGATCAATAAGATGGCTGAGAAGTATAATATGCCAATCCTGTACTCCTGCCATCCAAGATCTAGGAAACGGTTGGAAAAAAGTGGATTCCAACTCGATCCTCGTGTCATCGCGCATGAACCGCTTGGTTTCCATGATTATAATTGTCTGCAGATGAATGCGTTCTGTGTTGTGAGTGACAGTGGAACGTTGCCGGAAGAGAGTAGCTTCTATATCTCTATTGGTCATCCGATTCCTGCTATATGCATACGTACGTCTACAGAGCGCCCTGAGGCTCTTGATAAGGGATGTTTTGTGCTGAGCGGTATCGATACAGTGGGATTGTTACAATCCGTAGACTTAGCTGTTGAAATGGTTCAGAACGGTGATTTGGGCATCGCTGTACCAGACTATGTAGATACCAACGTATCCGACAAGGTCGTGCGCATTATTCAAAGTTATGTCGGCGTTGTAAATAAGATGGTGTGGAGAAAATCATAACTTGGTATTTTAGATTCCAAGAATTACCTGAATCCGTGAAGTTCATGGTTTTTTATAACCAACTTGCCTAGTGCAAGCTGGTTTCATAATAAATCGTACTTACCAATGTTTTCCC
>OCTX012281219.1_pt1 | contig 17212 bp, 15 predicted proteins | sample 1539691 | NCBI WGS metagenome assembly OCTX01 (sample SAMN02144231, study PRJEB22623) | gut metagenome | biome: sheep rumen | host: Ovis aries | place: New Zealand | reverse complement strand
TTTGCATCAACCCGGAAAAGAAAAAGGAGGAGACGCTATGGCGACCCTGCAGAATTCAAAACTCTTTGCCTCTCCAAAAATGGACTCCCGTATCACATCAGCCAATACCCAGAAAAGCGAAATGTGGCTGGGTTATTTTGCGGGCCCCTGCTTCGTGTACATGGTTTACTACGCGGTGGCAGGCACTTATCTGACACAGTTTTATACGGATGTACTGAAGATATCGTAACAAGGGGTATAAAAGAATTTGACAGCCAGTGGAGATGTAGTTCTCTTCTGGCTGTTTTTTTGCTCAAAAATCGGAATATATGCTCTCCAGGGAACTTTAGGGAGTATCATAGCTCATCCATCTGCACGAAATCCCGGAAGCGAATATGACGTACAGTACTGGTGCTGAAATCAATATCATCATTTGTGATCACGATCTTCTGACAAGAGTTGTCCAGTTTTGTAAAAGCCCCAAATTCCCTCTCATAGGCATTCTCTTCAGCCACAGAGAAGGCAACCTGAATATAGTATTGCTTATTACCCTTATTGGCTACAAAGTCAATTTCCTGGGAACCATCATGATATACCTGGAGATTATAACCCATATAGAGGAGTTCGTTATAAACGATATTCTCGAAGTTATGGGTGAGATCGTATCGATTATTCATGACGCGGATGGAATTCAAGGCTACATCTTCATCATAAACTTTGAGATAGTATTCCAGCTCGCGTTTGGACTTGGCAGAATACTTTTTTACTGTCGCTATCGCATAGGCCTCTTCCAGATATCCGATATACTTGGTGATCGTAGTGACAGAACAGGGCAGGCCTGTTCCTCTCATATATTTCTCCACAGATCGGGCTGAAAGGATCCTTCCGTTCGACAGGAATATAAAGTTGGCCAGTCGTTTAAAGACCTCGGTTTTCCGGATTTTATATCGGTTAATGATATCGTTCAGAATAATGGTTTCATTCAGCTCGTTCAGATAGATCCGCTGGCCGCTCTCGCCGCTGTATTCGATTCGTTTCGGAAAGCCGCCCCATATAATATAATCGGTGAGCGAGACGTCCTTTCCGAGTTCTTTCCCGTATTCAGCCAGTTCTCTATATACAAAGGGGCGAACCCGGAAAGGCACATATCTGCCTGATAGTTCTTTTGTAAACTCCCGGGACAGAAGCTTGGAGTTTGAGCCGCTGATAAAAACAGAACAGTTTCTGATCCGAAGTGTTCTGCATGCTCCTGCCCATCCGTCTACTCTCTGGACCTCATCAAGAAACACATAGCACAGTGATTCCTTGCGATGACTGTCAATATAGTTCAGAAGTGCCATTTCATCCGGAATGGTATTCAAGACAGCAGTATCCTCGAAATCAAGGAAAATGATATTGTCTGACCGCTCCCTGATCTCTTCCAAAATTTGATTTAAGATAACGGATTTTCCGCACCGGCGAATACCGGTAATAACTTTGATCAGATCCCCGTCATAGAATTCCCGGATAGGTTCTATATACTTTTCTCGTTTAATCATTTCCTGCGTCTCCTGACAAGTATTTTCGATCCTACTGGACATTTTAGCGCATGAAGCCAATATTGTCCACTGCTACTGGACGATATTATTAAATGCTGAAAAATTGTCCAGTAGGATTTGCTGCCATGGTTTCTACAACTCTATCATACTTGGAGCAGGTCACATATCGGAATTCGGCGGCTATTCCTGGCATATACCCGGGCACAGCTGGGGAAAGGATGAATTCGGATACAGGAGGTATCATTCCCGGGAAATCCTGACGGAGGAGATTGTGAGGCTCTGGAAGAGGGATCTGATCGGGAATATTGAAAACGGACTGAGCGCTTCTGTCTATACAGAAGTATCCGACGTGGAGGATGAAACAAACGGCTTGCTGACATATGACCGGGAAGTCCTCAAGGTCGACGCCGGAAAAATGAGGCAGATCAACAGGCAGCTGGCAGAAGCGTTTGACAGGGCGGTCGAGAGGGGAAAGAGCATTGTCAAATGAAAAAGCAGTGTACGCCTGCATCTATTACGGTGAGGCTTTTTGTCCGGGCGGGATCGCGGACTGCTGTCATCGCAGAAAGGGATCCTGTTGGATTTGGGAAGTGATTTATTGTATAATATAAGATATTTATAAACCTAACACTCAGAAAGGACAATCATGACGAACGAAGAACTGAAAAAAATCCGCGAAGACAAGGGACTCAAAAAAGGAGAATTTGCAAAACTTCTGGGCGTTACGCCCATGATTTACGGCAGGTACGAAAGCGGAACTCTGGTGATCCCGGAGAAGGTGGAACATGCTGTTGGAGCGCTGGAAGGGAACGGGAGCAGTGATAAGACTGTGGAGGCCAATGTGGCTGCCGTGAGCGATGCGGCAGCAGCAACAGCGATCGAAATCAAAAAGAAGACAAGGGCAGCAGGACGTAAAGCCAGGGAAAAGGTGATGGACACAGTGGACGCTGTGGCCGACAATGATAAAGTCGTCGCTGCTGAGATAGAAACAAAAAAGAAGGTCCGCAAGGCCGGGCGTAAGGCTAAAGCCGCTGCCGGGAATATAGCCGAAGCAGTCAGAAAGAACACATCAATTATGATTCAGTCCCAGCTTGGCGGCATGATCACGCCGGAGGAAGTGCTGCAGCGGATCCCGGAGAACTGTGATGCGGTTTATATCAAGCCGGAAGAGAACAAGGCTTACTGGGTAAAGGGCCTCGAGAGCGGATGCGTCAATCTGTGGTAAATGCGGTATAATTTTTTACAGTCCGGATGCGATTCGGGCGGGGTCAATTCTCGTCATGGCAAAACCTGATGCTGCTGAATCGTGAGGACAGATTCAGCAGATGCAGTCTTGTATCCCGGTTTTCCAGCAACAGAATGCCCAATGCATCCCAGATGGTCACGGTGGCGGTAATATCGCTGATGTAGAAAAAGATGTCATGCATCAGGCCGCCATCGGGCCATTGCCTCCCTGAGGCATTCCCCTCTAATCCCGCCCGGCTCCGGATTGTGGATCGGGCAGTAAATGCTGGCGGCAAAGATATCATCCCTTTCTTCAGCGGCACCGATCTTATCCAGATACGGCTTATATGAAGGATCATTTCCGCCTCCTTCCGGCGCGCGGGGCGCCGGAAGTTTTCAGTGATAAAGCCAGATGCTGCTGTCATGCCCGTCCGGGCAGATGTATCCTATGGAAGCGATAAAAAGATTACACCCCGAGAAGTTCGGCAAAGCTCTTCAGAGCACCGTCCGTATTATGCGCCAGAACGCGTGTCGCCAGAACCTTGCCCAGCTGTACGCCCTCCTGGTCGAAGCTGTTGACGTTCCACAGGAAGCCCTGGAACATGAATTTGTTTTCATAATGAGACAGCAGGGCGCCGCAGGATTCGGGTGTCAGCTGTTCGCCGATGATGATGCTGGAGGGACGTTCGCCTGCGAAGCGTTTTGCCGGGTTCTCATCGTCCTTGCCGCAGGCGAAGGCAACGATCTGGGCGGCCACATTGGCGCACAGTTTCTTCTGGCTGCTGCTTCCCTTCACTTCGACATCTGTTTCATTCTGGCTTTTTCTAAAGCCGATGAACTGCAGAGGAATGATTTCGGTTCCCTGATGCAGAAGCTGATAGAAGGAGTGCTGGCCGTTTGTTCCGGGCTCGCCGAAGATCACTTCGCCGGTCTTGTAGTTTATGGGCTCGCCGAAGCGGTTTACGGATTTACCGTTGGACTCCATGGAGGCCTGCTGGAGATGAGCAGGGAAGCGGCTCAGAGCCTGGGAGTAGGGCAGAAGGGCTGTAACGCCGTAGCCGAGCACATTGCGCTCATATACGGAAATCAGGGCATCCATCATCGCCGCATTCTTCATCGGATCCGGGCAGGCCGCGGTCTTGTCTTCCTCTGCCATGCCGTTCAGGAAACGGGCAAAGATGTCAGGACCGAAGGCGAGGGAGAGGATGGCGCCGCCAACTGCCGATGAGGTGGAATATCTTCCCCCGATGTAGTCGTCCATGAAGAATGCTGCCAGATAGCCGCTGCTGGAGGCCATGGGCGAAGTCTCGCTGGTGACTGCCAGCATGTGCTTTGAAGCATCCAGGCCTGCTTTTTCAAGCGCATCCTTCACAAACATCTCATTCGTCAGCGTTTCAAGCGTGGTACCGGACTTGGAGACGACAATGAACAGCGCATGGGGAAGATCGACTTCGCGGAGGACGCCGACCGGGTCATCCGGATCCACATTGCTGATGAATTTTGCTTTCATCTTCAGGGTGTCATGTGTGATCGCCCAGTTCTCCAGTGCCAGGTAGATGGCTCTGGGACCGAGGTCGCTGCCGCCGATTCCGATCTGAACGACCGTTGTGAACTTCTCGCCGTTTTCATTGGTGATCTCACCGGCATGTACCTTGCCTGCAAAGACGGCGATCTTATCCTGCTGTTCCTTATAGAAACTGCGTTTGTCGACGCCGTCCGCCGTTACGGGATCGCCAAGCTGGCCGCGCGTCAGCTGATGAAGCACACGTCTCTTTTCGCCGGTATTGATGACGGCTCCGTTGTACAGTTCTCTGAACTTCCCGGAAAGCTGTGCTTCTCCGGCAAGCGCAGCAAGTTTTTCAAGGATCGCGTCGTCGACCTTTTTGGCTGCATAGTGATAGGTGAGGCCGGCAGCCATGGGGATCGCGTATTCAGCCACGCGCGCGGCGCCGTTCTCTCCTGCCATCAGTTCGGAGAGCTTTAAGCTGTCTTTGGTCTTCAGCAGTTCCTGATAGGATGAAAGAGTGTCCAGATTATTCCACGAAATCATAATTGAAATGCCTCCTCTCATAAGCTGGGTTATAATATGTTTTAACATAACATAATCCGGAACCGCCCGCAAGCACGCTTTGACGCTGCACCGGGGACTGCAGGGACGGAACTGATTCTCATGATTGCGTTGCGGACTGTCCGGACATGTGAGATAATTTGTACGATTACAGCGCCGCAGGACTGCCCGCAGGCCGTGCCTGGAGGAGTGGTCAGGGACATCCGGCTCCCTCCCTGATCCGGAATTAAAATGCAGCAAGTGATCCGGAACTGATAATGCAGCAAGTGATCCGGAACTGATAATGCAGCAAATGATCCGGAACTGATAATGCTGCATTTGAACCGGAGCTGAGATGCTGCATTTGAACCGGAGCTGAGATGGAGCCCGTCATCCGGAACTGAAAGCACCAAATGGAGTATATGGTATGGAAAGAAGAGAGCCCGCTGCTGCTGCCGGCAGACCCGGAAGAAAAGAAGTCCTTGTTCTCGTCCTGATGTTTGCGGCAGCCGCCGCTCTGGCCGGAATCGTGATTGTATACAGAAATCTTCTCGGGCAGAAACCGCTTTATCATCTGGAGTCCGTCAGCGAGATGGCCTTTGGATCTGAGGGGAATACTCTGGTAATCGATAACGGCAAAAAAACGCTGCTGCTTCTGAACGGGGATGGGAAGCTGAAAAAACGATACTACGGCGGAGAAGAGCGGGATGTGTTTTATTACGCCGCTCATTCCGCCCAGACTTCCGACGGCAGTATCTATCTGGCGGATATCAGCTACGGGAAAAGAGGAAATCTGCTTGACCGCGAGCGCCTGATCCGGATGAGCGGTTCCGGCCGAGAGATCCTGTATGAGATTGACTATACCCCGGAGGATGTGGAGAACACTCCGCTGCAGTACGGCTATATCGTGGAATTGCAGGAGTATCAGGATGAGATATATTTCACCCTGAACTATCCGGACCGGGTGGAGGTAAAGAAAGCAGATTCCGCCGGCCGGATAACGGATGTGGCCGTCTTTGCCATGGACGGCGTGAGGACGGACGCCGCATATGACATAAAAAGCGGAGCGCTTACGGTTGCGGAACGTACCGGAACGATCCGGATGTATGACAGTGCCGGAAGCAGCTCCATCCTGGTAAAAGGGGAGGGCGGAATGCCCTTTGATATGGCTGCCCGCAGCGGCGAGGTCTATTACACGGAACTGACCGATATGACTGTCCGCCATTTTTCCGTCGCGGACCCCGAAAAGCAGCAGGTTTTTTATCAGTCGGACTGTCTTCTTTATCAGCTTGATGTGTCAGCGGACGGCAGGGAAGTTCTGGCAACGGATAATCTTGGTTTTTACAGGCTTCACGTGGACGGAAGCGGTACATGCATCTCTTCTGAATATGTGGATTCGGCAGGATGCGTATACTATCCATGGGTCATCGTGCTCTGGGTGTTTCTGATCGCTTCTGCCCTGATCTTTGCGGCAATTGCCGCAAGGATGCTGCATTGGCTCGTGCTTTCGGTTCTTTCCAATGAAAACGCCATGCGGGTAATGCTGATCATCATAACCTGCCTGGCAGTATTCTTTATCCTTTCCTATATGCTGCTCGGCCGGCTGCTGGATGCCAGTAGATCTGCCAGTGAAAAGCAGACTTCTCTTTTTTCCGAGCTGCTGATGCTGGAACTGGAGCCGGAGGAGGTGTCACGGCTGCGTTCGCCAGCTGACCATGACACTGAGCTCTATGCGCGGATCAAAGCCCCCCTGGATATGCATATCTGGGATTATTATGAAAAGGGTGAGTTCTATTACTATGTAATCTACCGGATTATGGACGGGAAGATCGCCTATCTGATGGATTTCGAGGATACGCTTCCGGTTACCTGTCCTGTATACGCAGATGATCCTGAGGACAATGTATACGCCAGGGTCATACATACGGGAGAGAGCTTCATTACTTCGGAGATCAGCTCATACGGAGCCTGGACCTTTATACTTTCTCCGATCCGGGATTCGGATGGGAATATCATTGCCCTGCTGGAAGTGGGGCAGAGCCTCGATGCGATTGAACGCGGCCAGGCGGAGCTTCGCAGGGAACTGCTGATCAATGCCGCTGTCAGTACGGTCGTTCTGACCATGCTTCTTCTGGAGCTGATCTTCCTGATCGGATTCCTGCAGAAGAAGACGAAGCTTGATCATCTGGATGACGTGGAGTCGGTGCCGGTACGTACGATTATGTTTATTTCCTACCTGGCTGATTCCATGCAGGATGCTTTCATTGCGATTCTGTGCAGCCAGCTCTACGGCGGCGGTCTTCCGGTTTCGGACAGCGTGGCGATTGCCCTCCCGATGTCTGCACAGCTGCTGATGATGGCCGTCATGTCATTTTTCGCGGGAAGACTGACAGAGATTTTCGGTTCAAAGAAGGTGATCTCGACCGGGATGCTGATACAGATGGCGGGCTTTATCTGCTGCTTCGCGGGCGGGAATTATCCGGCGATTCTGCTGGGCAAGATGCTGATCGGATGCGGCATGGGCCTTGTATATGTCGGATGCAACACCGCGGCGGCAGCGTGCAGGAACAGCGAAATCAGCGCCGCCGCCTTTGCGGGAATATCCGCAGGCATTCTTTCCGGCGTGACGATCGGCGCAGGCCTTGCTTCTGTACTCCTTTCCCTCGGAGGATGGAGGATTGTATACGGTACAGGAGCGGTTATTGTATTTATGGGCGTGCTGCTGTCACTCTCATCCGGCAGCGTGCATCCGGCAGCTGAAACGCGGGAGGCGGACAGCCGCGGCGATGGTTTCGGGGCATTCCTGTTTAACCGCCGCGTTCTTGGATTTTTCGCCATGATGCTGCTTCCGTTTATGATGTCCCTTTCCTACAGGGAGTATTTCTTCCCGCTGTTTGCACAGGAAAGAGGTATCACAGAGGTCAGGATCGGCCAGATCTATCTGGTCTGCGGAATGGCTGTCATATACCTTGGTCCTGCTCTTTCAGAACTTATGCTCAGAATCTTCGGGGCTCTGTGGAGCATCATTATCGCAAGCGCGGCCATGGGACTGTGCATGCTCCTGTTTGTCATTCATCCCGGACTTCTGACCGTTATGACCGGAGTAGTGGTATTGTCTGTGGTTATTTCCTTTGCCTATACCTGCCAGTACAGTTATTTCGATATGGTACCTGAGGTCAGGAAGTATGGGGCAGGGAAATCCATGGGTGTATATTCTGTTGTGGAAAGCCTGGGACAGACCATCGGCCCGGTAACCTACGGCGCGCTGTTATCTTTCGGTTATCGCGAGGGGATAGGAATTTTTGCTTCTGTCATGCTCGGACTTACGATCATCTTCCTGCTTCTGATGGCGAAAGAAGCAGGAGATTACAAAGAGGAAAGGGAATAAGGAGTCATTACGATGGAGTTTTGTACTGTCGGCCCGGAAGATCTGGAAACGATTGCTATAATATCTGAACAGCATCTCACCCATGGGAAAAAAATTCTGGAAGAAATACGGCATCACCGGAACCTGAAAGATTATTTTGGCGTGAAAGCAGTGGAAAAAGGAGAGATGATCGGCTTTTATACCTGCATAGAGAATGATATTGTTTTTACCCTGCCTCATCCGGAGATGAAATCGCTGATAGAAAAGATGACCGCCGGAGAAAAAACAATCACGGGGGATACCCTTTATGTAAAGCCTGCCTGGCGCGGAAAAGGAATTGCAAGTGAACTGGCGAGACGGGTTACGGCCATGGCCAGGGAAAGGGACGGTAAATATTTTCTTACGGAGGCATGGATCCATCCTGAAGGAGTAACTCCCGCGAAAAAGATCGTTGTGTTCAACGGAGAAGTAATCTTCGAAAAAATCATTCCGTTTTTTTACAGGGATCTTTCAAAATATGGCATGGAATGCCCGATCTGCGGCAAAGACTGCAGATGCGGGGCACAAGTGCAGCTGCACAGACTCTGATCCGGCGGCTGGGTTTACAGAATGGTTGAGGAAAAGAGATGGATCATACAAAGAGAAAACAGGGACTGCGCCCCCGTATCACCCTGGTATTGCTGCTTCTCATGTCTTTTATGGCTGCAGTTATATCAGGAGTCAGCTATTATGCTTTCCGGAGCACCTATCTCAGATTCTACGATGAAAAAGCGCAGCAGATGGTCCGGACCGCGGCAGAAAGGACAAAGTGGGAAAAAATAGCTGTTTACGCTGAAACCGGGGAAACCGATGAATATGTGGAAGATCTTCTGGAGTTTTATGATAATATGAAGATAAGCGCATATTCACCGCTTTACCTCTACCTTTTTGTCCCCGGAAAGGACAGCTTCACTTATCTTTATGAAGCAAGGACACCGGATGATGACATGCGTTATATTGCGTCCTGGGGCGATGTCTATGAGTATACGGATTTTGAGTATGAAAACATCATTCCGGATATCGAAGCCAAAAAGGCGCATGATCAGATTACCTATCAGTATACAGAGGCATACGGGGATGGCCTGAGCACCTGGGCCCCGGTACTGGACCGGGACGGGAATGTCCGGGCCATGGTAGAACTGGATTATCTGCTGCCTTATTTCAAACGGGACCTTAACAGGTTTGTTCAGCGGATTGTAATCATATTTCTGATATTTATTCTCGGCATTCTTCTGACCCTGCTGATCTATCTTGAGCACAATGTGCTGGTCCCCATCGGGCTGCTTAATAAAAGCGTGGATACCTACGAGCATGGAAAACTGGAGATGTCCCGGCGGCTGTTCAGAAAGGATGATGAGATCAGACATCTGGCAGAGTCCTTCGGCAGCATGGTTGAGCGGATCGAACAGTATATGCTTGAGATCGCCGCCGTAACGTCAGAGAGGGAGCGGATCAGCGCGGAACTCAACGTTGCCAGGAAAATCCAGGCGGATATGCTTCCGAGTACCTTTCCTGCATTCCCGGACAGGGCTGACTGTGATATTTACGCTGTCATGGATCCCGCCAAAGAGGTAGGAGGAGATTTCTATGACTTCTTCTTTCTGGATGAGAATCATATAGCCCTGGTTATGGCGGATGTCTCCGGCAAGGGGATTCCGGCTGCGCTGTTCATGGTGATATCCAAAACGATGATAAAGAACCGTGCGCTGCTGGGAGGAAGTCCGGCTCAGATTCTGCATGATGTCAATGAACAGATCTGTGAAAGCAACGATGAGAGTCTTTTTGTCACTGTCTGGCTTGCGATTGTGGACCTGAAAACCGGCAGAGGCATGGTATCCAACGCGGGACATGAGCATCCGGCTCTCTGCAGAAAGGGAGAAAGATTTGGACTGGTCGAGTATAAACATTCTCCGGCTCTGGGTGTAATGCCGGGGATCCGGTTCAGGGAGCATGAGATAAGCCTGGAAGCCGGAGACAGAGTATTTGTCTATACGGACGGTGTCACCGAAGCGAATAATAAAGAATATGAACTGTTTGGAACAGAGCGGATGCTGGACGCCCTTAACAGCAATCCGTCAGGTCCGGTGGCAGCTGTACTGCAGAATATAAGGCTGGCTGTAGACCGTTTTGCCGGGGATGAACCACAGTTTGATGATCTGACGATGATGCTGTTTGAATTCAAAGGGCCTCAGGGCGAAACAATGCAGGAAGCATTGAGTCAGAACGCTTCAGGGTAAAATATAAAACAGGCTGAAAGACAGGAGGCTGCGACGGAAGCAGCAGGTGATCCGCAGGATGAGGATATCGCTGCTTAAGTATTTCCGGGCGCGAAATGTGTTTACAGCCGGGGGTACCTTTTTCTTTACCTTTCCGTCTGATTGAGATATGATAGGTACTCGGAAGTTACTATTCACGGCTATTTTGAAATCAGGTTCTGGTTCGTCGTGCCTGCAGGAGAAGCAGGTTCTGATTTCAAATAAGGCTGTGAACAGTAACATTCGGAAGCAGAATTGTGTATCAGGAAGGACTGAGGAGCTGCGATACGGTCCGGAATGAGGGATGAGGGAGATTATTTTTTTATGCCTGAGATTAAAGAGAGGCTTCAGAAAGCCGGTATTAATATTATCATGAGTTACATCGAGAAGGATCCGGAAAAGAATCTGGAGAAACTTCTGAGCGGATTTGATCTTGTTTCAGGAGGTTCATTTGAGGTCCAGAGGAAATATTTCAGGGAATACCTGATTGATAATCCGGATTCAAACTGGAGAAAGCTGGCGATGCGTGTTCTGAAAGAGATGCATCCGCGCGTTCTGAACAAGCTGGTATCGAATTTCTTCCTGAACGCGAACATGATCGGCTGGAAAAAACAGGAGGAACTGCGGAATAAGTATAACTGCAATATTCCCTGGGCCATCCTCCTGGATCCGACCAGCGCCTGCAACCTGCACTGCACCGGCTGCTGGGCCGCTGAATACGGCAACAGGCTGAATCTGAGCTATGAGGATATTGACAGCATCATCCGGCAGGGAAAAGAGCTCGGCGTATACTTCTATATCTATACCGGCGGAGAACCGCTGGTCAGGAAAAAAGATATTATCCGGCTCTGCGAGGAACATGACGACTGCATCTTCCTTTCCTTTACCAACGGAACGCTGATCGACGAGGCTTTCGCGGATGACATGCTCCGGGTTGGGAATTTCATTCCCGCCATCAGTGTGGAAGGTTTTGAAGAGGCGACGGACGGCCGCAGGGGCGCGGGGACCTATGAGAGGGCGACAGGAGCGATGAAGATTCTTCGTTCAAAGCGCCTGCCTTTCGGAATTTCCGCATGTTATACCAGCCAGAATCTTGAAAGCATTACCAGCGAGGCTTTCTATGATCAGACAGTAGCCTGGGGCGCTTACTTTATCTGGTATTTCCACTATATGCCTGTCGGAAAGGATGCGGTGCCGGAACTGATGCTCAGTCCGGAACAGAGAGAGTATATCTATCATAAGATCCGGGAATACAGGCAGACCAAGCCGATCTTCGGCATGGATTTCCAGAATGACGGGGAATTCACCAAAGGCTGCATTGCCGGCGGAAGGCGTTATCTGCATATCAACGCGAACGGCGATGTCGATCCCTGCGTGTTTATTCATTTTTCTGATTCCAACATCCATGAAAAAACACTGCTGGAATCCCTCAGATCCCCGCTCTTCCAGGCTTACCATGACAACCAGCCGTTTAATCACAATCATCTGAGGCCCTGCCCGATGCTTGAAAACCCGGAGATTCTTGAGCGGATCGTGAAGCAGACAAACGCAAAGTCCACGGATCTGGAAGCTCCGGAATCGGCGGAAGAACTGTGCGGACGCTGCAAAGCCTATGCAGCTGCCTGGAAACCGACTGCGGAAAAACTCTGGACGGCATCCCATCCGGAGAAAAGCAAATAAAAGCAGGAACGCCGACGGCATTCCTGAATAACTGAGAACAAAAAACTGCGCAGGCAGCCTGATTGAGCCCCGGATTCCGGGCAGGCTTCCGCGCAGTTTTTTTATTGTATGGGAAGGATAATGCGGATCCTTGTCCCCAGACCGGTCCGGGAGAGGATCTCAAAATGGCCTCTGTGCTTGTCGATGATCCATTTTGCGATGGAAAGCCCCAGACCGGTTCCCTGGTAGGAACGGACTTCATCGGAACGGTAGAAACGCTCAAACATCTGTTTTACATCCGCTTCCTCCATGCCGATGCCGCTGTCCTGCACCTGAATATATACTTCATTTTCACCGGATCTTCCGCATTCCAGAAGAATCTCGTCGCCGGCTTTCGTATATTTCGAGGCGTTGTCTATGAGAATACGGACTGCCTGTTTGAGCAGCGCCGCATCCGCCCGTATCACAAGCTGCTCCCCGGAGGGATGGTAGCGGTAAGGGTGCCCTTCGTCAATCATAAAGGATTCTTCATAGACTTCCTGCATCATGGCGGAAAGGTCGGTTTCCTCCAGATTGACGGACGTTTTTCCGCTGTCGCCGCGCGCCAGGAAGAGAAGCTGCTCCACGAGGTGATTCATGTGGTCTGCCTCATTGCGTATGGCGCTGATGGATTCATCGAGGATCTTTTCATCCTCTTTGCCCCAGCGGTCCAGCATATTGGCATAACCCTGTATGACAGCGATGGGGGTGCGCAGTTCGTGGGAGGCATCGTTGACAAAGCGGGCCTGCTGACGGTAGCTGTCCCGCATCCGGACCAGAAGATTGTTGATCGCGGCCTCGACTCCGACAAGGTCGGAATCCTGGAATGAGAGGGTCTGGGATTCACCGGGACGGATGTGTTCGATCGCGTCCTCCAGAAGCTGATATTTGTCTTCGGTAAAGGAGAGCCGGCTCAGTTCATCGGCCCGCAGGGCGATCTCATTGATCGGGCTGAGGATCCGGCGGATCTGCCTGTTTTCGCCGAAGTATCCCAGAAGGAGACTGAGAAGCTGCAGCAGGAGGATGGAAGCAACCGTTACCCCGGCGCCAATTAAAAAGAGGGTGACATCCTTTTCGAGCAGGACAGCGCCGCTCTTATCCGTGACGATGTACCAGATCTGGTTAACGCCTCTGTCTATGGTCAGAGTCCGGCCGGTGTCCCGCAGAAAACTGAGGGAGGAGAAATGGCTGTATTCCAGACCGAAGAAAAATGCAGCCGAGGCCAGCAGAAAGAGGAGGAGATCCGAAAACAGGTAGATGCCCAGCTTCCTGCGGACCAGCCGGATCTGCAGTTTTCTCGTGATGGATGTCATCCGTCTGGACTGATCTCCATAGGGAGCGCGCTTTATAACAGTTTTACTGCGCCCCCCGGACTTCGTTTTTGCTTTTTTCATCTTGCGTCTTCCCAGCGGTTTATGACATAACCGACGCCGCGCACGGTCCGGATCATCCGGACGGAGAAGGCGTCGTCGATCTTGGAGCGCAGATAGCGGATATAAACGTCGATTACATTAGTTTCACCCGCGTATTCATAGCCGCAGACCTTTTCCAGCAGCGTATCGCGTGAAAGTACGATATCCGTATTCTCCAGAAGGGTGCGCAGCATCAGAAACTCTCTGTTGGTCAGGGAGATCTCATGCCCGTTCATGGCAACACGGTGCCTGGGAATATCCATGCTGAGCGGCCCCCAGAGGAGCGTGCCTTCGGAATGCTGCACGGCTGCGGCTGTATGGCTGTCCTGCCTCGGATGCAGTTTCAGGGCCACGCGGATCCGGGCGAGAAGCTCCTCGATGGCGAACGGCTTGGTGACGTAATCCACCGCGCCGGCGTCCAGACCGGATACTTTATCCATAACGGCATCGCGGGCTGTCAGGAGTATGACCGGCGTATCTTTTTCTTTCTTCAGCCGGCGGAGGATCTCCAGCCCGTTCAGTTCCGGAAGCATGATGTCCAGAAGGATCAGGTCATAATCGCCGGCAAGAGCCTCAGCAAGGGCAGCGCGGCCGCTGCCCTCTGTTTTCACTTCATATCCTTCATGTTTCAGTTCCAGCTCGACAAAGCGGGCCAGTTTTGCTTCGTCTTCCACAACAAGGATTCTGGCACTCATAGCTTACTCCTTTTCAGATCCGCCATTCCGTTTTCTGTCCGGTCTTCTCAGATCAGGAGCCGGAGTTTTCCTGATTCTGCTCCCTCTTTCTGGCATTCTCTTCGCTTGCGCTGCGGAAGCCTTCCTTCAGGCTTTCCGCGGCTGCCCCCGCAGATTCCATAAACGCATTGGCTTTTTCCAGGTCGTCTTTTCCTTCGAAGGAATAGCGGACGCCGAAGAGCAGAGCGACCAGCATGACCGGGATCGTGAGCTTCCAGCTGAGAAGGAGGATCACGACAGCTGCGAGCAGCGGAATGCGTACGATATTCTCACCTTTGTGACTGATGCAGAAAGAATTATCGCGGCAGATGCGGATAAAGTTCCGGACTGCCTGGCCGATGGTGCTGCCCAGGCGGGGCTGACTCTCCTGCTGTTCTTTCACCTTTTCCACAACCGGGATGTATTCTGTCTGCTGGTCATAGCTGGTGGAATAATGCTGCTGGCCGGGGCTGCTGGTACGGCCTGCCTTTTCAAGCGCGACCATCGCGTCAAGCAGATCCCAGTTATTTGCTTCCAGGGCAGCTTTCGCTTCTTCATAACTGACATTGGCACGTTCTCTGAGTTTTTCAACTTTTTCAAGATTATCCATAACCGTTCCTTTCCTGTGCCCGCTCTTAGGCAGGTATCTGTTTTATCGGTTCCGGTTTCCCGGGCCGTCCTCTCTTTGACGATGCCTATAATAAAACGCCAGTCTTAACTGAGCTTTTAAGAAAGATTAAAAACAGATTAGAAAACAGCTGAAGACAGATTAACGCATCTGTTTCCCTGCGTATAAGGGCGGGCGGAAGGTCCCGCAATCATCCTTTTAATAACTTTTTATGATACTATAGCGCTTTTTCAGCGTCAATTGAAGAGATCTTCCGGCACATAGTGAACGATGGCCTGGATATTCTGCTTGTAGTTGCCGAAGCTGCTGCCGTAGATGGCGACCCCGCCGCCATGTCCTCCGACAGGATGGGTTTCGATCCGCAGCCTCATCTCGTTATGGCTGTCAAGAAAGGCCCAGTCCGTACCGGGTTCCTGTGCTTTGACGCCGTCGATGAAAATCCCCATTTCGTTGATGACAAGCATCTTCAGATGACCGTGCTGGCACTGATGGTTTTTCCACCAGAGCGGCGTATAGATTCCGCGGGAATTGATCTCGGGCTCCGTGATCCAGCTGCAGACAGGCTGATCGTTCAGGGCAAAGGAGATAAGAGAGCCTGATTCCGCCGCTGCCCCCTGATCCGCGGAAGAAATCTCCAGGCTGATGGTAAGCTGCACGATTCTCTGATTTTCCGGGAGCAGGTTGGGGATCCGGTATTCAATATAACCGTCATGGAACCAGAGGATCTCCGCGTTCAGATGCTGCGGATAGGAGAAGGCCCTCGGGTCGTTTTCCGCAGCGAGCATCTGCAGGCTGTCCGCCAGTCCGCAGGGGGAGAGAACCGCGTAATCGCTGTAATGGCCGATCTGCAGCTCTGTCTCGTATACTTTGCTGCTGTGCTCCTCGATCTGAGGATGTATATTCAGCAGTATCTGCGTTTCCCCAAGGGAGCAGATCTTCTGCATGCCCCTGCCGGTATGCTCTGCTTTTACCTGTATGATTCCGCATTCTTCAAGCTTCCGGACATGGCCGGTAAGCGCTCCGTTGGTCAGATTCAGGGCCTGGGCCATCTCATTCAGATTCATCGGTCCCTCCTTCGAGAGAAGTTCGATGATCTGCATGCGCACCTCTGAACCAAGTGTTTTGAAAAGCTCCAGTCCTTCCGTCAATCCATCTACTCTTATCATGGCGGCCTCCTCTTATACGCTGTACAGAATCCGGAATTCGATATCCTGATTATAATTGCCGAAATCCCTGCCGAAGAGGGTCAGTCCCCCGATATGGCGGGCGGCGTCCGGGACCGCTATGCGCAGAAACATGGGGGCTTTGCCGGTAACGTTCAGTTCCCCGATGGTGACTGCCGAGATCCTCAGGTCATCCATATAAGTTCCGTCAGAACGGATCTCCAGCGTTTTGAGCAGACCGTACTGGTTCCAGTTCGGGAACCACCATTCCGGCGTGAACAGTCCGGGGACATCCGCGAAATCCCCGGGGCTGGTCCAGACCCCCAGCAGGGTTCCGTTCAGATAGAAGTGGAGGTCGGAAGGCCAGTGCGGATTGCTGCCGGGCGCTTCGGAACTGAGTTCCATGGAGACGGAGATCTGCTCGATCCGGGAATGCCGCGGGATAACGCAGGGGATCATGTACTCCACGTAACCTTTTGTGAACCAGAGGATATCTGCTTCATAGTGTTTCCAGTGGGTGAAATACCTGGGGTCGTCAACATCCCCGATCAGGGAGACTGCGGAGGAGAGCCCGCAGGTGGGGTATATACTGCAGGAAGAATACTGGCCGACCCGCAGGTGGGAGCGGAATTCGTTGTGCTGCTGCTGGTTTCCGGAAAATACAAAGAGAATCTTCTCCAGATGTGGTTCACAGATTTTCAGGTTTCCGTGCCGGGAGATGTCTGTGTTGACCCGGATCAGATCACAGGATTCGAGCCTGCGGATATGCGGCGTCAGGGCCCCGTTGGACAGATCCAGGGCCTGCGCCAGGTCATTCATGCTCATTCTTCCGTTTTTTATCAGAAGATTCAGGATGCTTATGCGGACTTCCGAACCGAGAGCGCTGAAAACTTCGAGCTCTTCTTTGAAATTACTGATATATCTCATATTACGGCCTCTGTTTTCTCTTTCATAATGGTCTGCATCTGTTTTCCGCCGGAATCCGTGCAATGTTCTGTTCGCGGGAAAAGCTCCTCTGCCCGCATTCCTGTTTTCAGTCAGCGCAGGAAACAAACCGCTGTCGGCGAAGGCTTTTCCGGGGACAGCGAGGTTTGCTGAAGGTTTTCATTATCCTAGCACGATTATTTTAAATTATAAAGGATAATTTTA
>OCTX012236023.1_pt1 | contig 17216 bp, 12 predicted proteins | sample 1539691 | NCBI WGS metagenome assembly OCTX01 (sample SAMN02144231, study PRJEB22623) | gut metagenome | biome: sheep rumen | host: Ovis aries | place: New Zealand | reverse complement strand
AAGACGGCGGATAGTGTCCTCAAAGAGAGTACCCTGAAAACCTGAGAGCAGCTTGCTGCCGGATATAACAGATGTGACCATAGTCCGGCATATATCAGCTTCAAATGCTGCAACAAGTTGATTATTGCTGACATTTCCGTCAAGGTATACATCAGCAACATTTTCTATACCGTAATTATTCAGCTTTGAGCATATGCTTACGATGCCTGTCCATTCTTTAAGCTGAGGCAGAGATCTTATCACAGCATCAGCCTTATCTGCCGCATATCCGCACCAGTTATCGCTGCAAAGCAATTTATCAGTCTTCACTGCAAATTCACTTTCAAGCGTAGTTTTTACAGAATCCAGAGCATTATAGTCAGAAATTATCTTTTCTGAAACTACATGGTTTGCCGATCTCAGCGAAGGGTCACCGAATTTTTCAGCAAGTGACTGAGCTATGCGGAGTTTCTGTTCGCCGCTGAGCGGTGATGAAAGTATCTGTTCACGGAGATTTTTTGAAAGCTCTATCGAACTGCTGAGTATCTCCCAGTCAGTCTCTTCATCCTGCCATATACTGCCGAAAAGAGCTTTTATATCCGGAGAAGTTTCCTTGACGCTGCGGCTTAGCTCACCGAGTCTGTTGAGCTTGCCATAATATTCTACGATATTCTTTTTGTCGACTGTACCGGCAGACTTTGCATGAGCTGCAAGTTCGCTCACGAGCTTTTTGCTCTTGAAGAATTTAGGGATAAACCATTTACTCTGTGCAGTTTTCCAGTTTACAAGAGCTCCGCTGCTGTCGAAAGCGAGTACGGAATTTTCAAATTTATCAAGTATTTCGGTTTTGAGTTCTTTCAGCTCTTTACCGGTAACAGCGATATTTTCAGCTTTTTCTCTATGGATGTCCCAGCTGCCGTCGGTGATAATATTTGGCAGAATATGTCCATCACCGGACGATGCTCTCACCATTTCCGCTGCCGCTTTGTACTGAGGATATTCAAGCTGAGCTCCGCCGCACATTTCGGACAGCTGGATGTTATCTGATTCAGTTTCGATAAGGCATTTTTTCAGCTCGTTGAGCTTATCCTCGAAAACGTTTCTTGTTTCGGGAGTACAGCTTTCCAGACGGCAGATGTTGAGCGGAGTCGTTGTGACGTCACCGAACTCATTTCCTGCTGCTGAAAGACTTTCCAGAGTTTCTTTCCACATTGTGAATGAGGAATCGCTCATGGACTCTATCTGCTGCTGAGTAAACGCAAACTTTCCGCCGTATTCCTTATTGCGTTCGCAGCGGACGGCAGCTTCGTACAGTGAGAAGCCAAAATTGCGTTTTTTATGTATCTCCTCCATAGTCTGGTCGAGTTCCTGACGCAGAGCATATATCTTTTCCGCCTGAGCTTTATACTCCTGCGGATGTTTGATTTTTCCGACGTTAAGAGTATCTTCAAGCTGTTTCAGCACGGCTCTTTTCTGAGCTTTATTTGAATGGAGTTCAAGGCAGAATGGTCCAAGTCCGACTTTATCAAGTCGTTTTTCAACTACTGACAGAGCTGCCATTTTCTCAGCAACAAAAAGTACTGATTTTCCCTGATACAATGCACTTGCTATCATATTTGTGATAGTCTGAGACTTACCGCTTCCCGGAGGTCCGTGGAGCACGAAGCTCTTTCCCTGAGATGCCGCATAAACTGCCGCAAGCTGGGAAGAATCGGCACTCAGAGGCACAGTAAGGTCAGAAGGCTTTACCTTTTCATCAAGTTCAAGCGGAGACATATAAATATCTTCTTCTGCCCACTCAGTTTTGCCGGATATAAGACTTGCAACTACTTTATTTTTTGCCAGTTCATCAGCACGATTGCGAATATCGTTCCACATTATGAATCTTGTGAACGAGAACTGACCTATAAATGCGTATTCCTCAATATCCCAGCGGTCTTTGGACATTATTCCGTGACGTATAGTGTTGAATATCAATTTGAGGTCAACACCGTTTTCGTCCTCAGGAACAGGGTCGAGACCTTTTATATCGATGCCGAAAAACTGTCTCATCATTTCAAGCATCGTTATATTTACCTGAGTATCTTCGTCTCTTATTCGGATAGTGTACGCTTTTTCCTGCACCTTTCTGACTATATCTACCGGCACAAGTACGAGCGGAGCATATCTTGGCTTGTCACTCTTGTCCGTTTCAAACCAGCGTAAGAAACCGAGTGCAAGGTATATGGTGTTAGCACCATTTTCCTCCATGCTGACTTTAGCCTGTCTGTGCAGTTTTTTCATCAGCTTTTCAAGTTCTGAATCTTTCAGGAAGGTACGCAGTCTTTTGCTCTTGAATTCAGATTCAGAAATCGCAGCGATGAGGTCTTTCTGATTTTCTATTTCGTATATCTTGCTGTCGGAGATGTCGAGTGTCATATCATTCGGCATAGGCATTACCTTGAATTCCTCGCCTTTTGACATTTCGTCCTCAAGCACACCGAGGTCATCTATCATGAGCTGGACGCTCATAGAAGTCGGACGGAAATTCAGCAGACTGTTTCTCAGGCTGAGGTCGAGGAGCTTTCTCTCCCAGATGACCTGTTTTGTTACTTCTTTGCTCTCATTCTGCTGAGCTATATCTCCTATTATTTCAAGCTCGCTCGGAGCTGATGTGATCTCTGATTTTTTACGTTCACCGTAATCGACAGCTTTGATAGTTCCGTTCTCAACTATTCTTGAAGGGATCGGTCTTATTCCGCTTGAACGTGTACGTTCAACATCTATAGCAAAATAGAAATCAGAAGGTTCGTCCAGATTAGCTGAGGCGTGTTTTTCTGACAAATTAAAATCGACATTTTTTCCTGCAACGAAGTCTGTACATTCAACAATACTTATAGCATCGATGCCTCGTGCGATCCTCTTGGTTATGGCAGACTGATCGAATTGGAGGCAGTCCGGAAAAGTTTCGTTTTCAAGCCAACAGCCTGCAAAAGCGTGACCTTTTATAAGTATCAGCAGGGGAGACAGTCCGACTGCTTCAAGACAGGTACAATAAAGTATAGAAAGATCGAGGCAGGTTCCTGATTTACCTTCAAGCACTGCGTCAGGCATTCTTACACGCTGAGCTTCCTCATAGCTTGCCGGCGGCATTGTATAGGCGATATTCTGCTCCTGTAAAGCGGCGTATATAGCTCCCATCTGCTGTTTTACTATATTCGGATTCCTTGTCTGGTATCCGGTAAATGACGGAGAGCCTGTCCATTTTTGCAGGTACAGACTTGCTGAGGATATGACTTCCTGTATCTTTGGATGATTCGGAGTTATAAAAGCTGCTGCCATTTCCGGCATAAACAGTACACCGGTCCACTGATCGTAGGCAAGAAGCTCTATATTCATTGATTCTGACTCTATTACTTCTTCTCCCTGAACAGCTTCAACAGTCACACTTCCGACCATTTTTTCTGTAAGTCCGAACAGGTACTCAGAATTCATAACAACATTTATCGGAGAAAATTCCACAGGTTGTCCGGATAAAAGGTCAACATACGAACTTTCATAGTTCTTGGCAAACTCCGGCTCGAAGTGCAGACGTATTTTAACGTTTCTGATATCATTCTCTGTATTATTTGTGAGCACTATCTTTCTGAAAACAGGCACATAATTCTGCTGCATCGCAAAGTTGATACGAGCGGTCATAGTACCGTTTATTGAAATTTTCTTATCCATATCGTCCTCCTGTCTGCCATGCGGCTGAGCATAATTATACATATTATATAATAACATATTTTATCACATATTACAACATTTTTTTGCAAAAAAAGCGGACATAAGTGTGCATACAAAGTCTTTTTCTTGACAATATAGTACGGAACGAGTATAATATATTATGTATATCTATATACAAACAAAAATGGAGGATAACTATTATGATAAAAAAATTCTTGATAGGAGCATTTGCAGCTGCCGCTGCCGGTGTGGGTATTCTTGCCGGCGGAATGACCGCAAGTGCAACTACTGTTGAGGACGTAATTGCTGAAGCAAGATACTGGGGGTATCCGGAAAGTGCTATTCAGGACGGATATAACTACTATCTTCAGAGCCCTGACAGCTATGATGAAACTGATTTTGACCTTGCGATAAGTTATATAAGACAAGCCGGAAAAAATCTGATAACTACAGGTCCTCAGAAAACTGCAAAAAATCCAACAACAACGACTACTACCGTTACAACAGTTCCTGTTCCTTCAACGGATAAAGCCGGAAATAAGGTGACAGGCAAGGTAAATGACCCGGATGCAAATCAAAATAATGAAACAACTCCGAAACCGGCTTCAGATAATGATGAGATAACTCTCACAATGCCGGACGGTTCAACTTTTACAAGAATAAGTAAGAAAGCTTTCATAAAACTTTCTTATAATGAGAAAATGGCATATATCAGCACTTTTACTCCCGAACAGCAGCAGGTCATCATTGACAATCTGGCTCCAGAAGAATACCGCAGTCTTCTTAAACAGCTTCCGGCAGACCAGAAACTTGAAGTAGTTGATGAACTTGCCGGTGCTGTAGAGGCAATGGGAATGAATCTAACTGTTGAAGATATCTCTGACGACTCGCTGTCTGTAGCAATGAGGTCGGACGACGGCGAGATAATAAGCGTTTCAAATGCAGGAAATCTTGTAGAGGATACCGGTTATGACCGCAGAAATATCTATGCTGCTGCCGGAGCTTTGTTCTTTGCATCAGTTATTTCAGCCTTTCTTCTTGTACGCCACTCTTTCACTAAAAAATCACAGGAGAAATAAATGAGCAATAAAAATACTAAAACAAATATACTGCTTCATGTTGCAACACCTTTTATAATTATTGCGATGTGTATTGGCATCATCATGATAGCAATGATAAAGCCTTCTGATAAATTAAAGGTGTACAGAGGCATAATCTTTATGGATGATCTGAAAATTGATCCGGAAAGCGGCAATTCAGGTCTGAAGATAAAAAATAATGAAATAATCGAAGTATATAACGGTGCTACATCAGATAAGGGCGAGTTCATACGTCCGGTTTTCGGTGAGATGTATGCCGTTATGAAGTCCGATAAATTTGACCTTAGCGTCCCTGTATACTGGGGAAGCGACATAGAATTATTTGAACTTGGTGCTTGTCAGGCAAGCGGTTCGGTAATAATCGGAGATGAGGGAAATACTGTTATCAGTGCTCACGAAGATACTTTCTTTGCCGAACTTAGCGATCTTGAAGTAGGAGATAAAATAACACTCTCTACTAATTACGGCGAGTTCACTTATACAGTAAGAGAGCTAATCTCGTTTAAAAAGAATAATAATAAGTACGTGAATCCGACAGACGATTCAAGACTTACTCTTTATACCTGCAAAAAAGATGTGCTTGGTTCTCCGGACGAGAGGATCGGTGTGATTTGTGATATAACAGAGAAAAAATTCTATATTCAGTCAAAGGAGGAAAAGAAAAATTGAATAAAATAAGTTCATATGTATCTTCACTGATTTTTTCGATCCTTCTTGTACTGTCGCTTACTGCAAGTATAGGTATGCTTATTGTGGATATAAACGTTACACCGGAAAAAGCGGTCGATCTTTCAAGAAAAGAGGACCTTGCTTCAAAATGTATGACTCAGATAGAGAAATACTTCCGTGAGCAGTCAAATGCTACCGGCGTTCCTGCTGAGGTCTATACAGAACCGCTTACAATAGGCTATATAAATAAGGTTATAGAGGAAACATATATAAAAAATGTTTTCGACAATATAAAAAAAGAAGAAAAAGTTGACCCGTTTCCGCCTGTAAATCCTGATCTTGACGACTCTATCGATAAATTTTTCAACGACTATGCTGATAAGATAGGCTACGAAAAAGATGATGCATTTTATGAGAAACTTGAGTCTGTAAAAAGTAATGCTTATAAGGTGATAGGCAATAATTGTGACGTATACAAAGCTAAATCACTGAGCAAACACGGAGTAGTCTCAAAAGTTTCAAAGCTCTATAAACTGCGTCCTGTACTGACCTTTGCAAGTATTGCTGCAACAGTTATAATGCTCTTCTTCATTATTGCAGTGAACTGGAAAAATAAAAAATTATCCTTGTACTGGATAGGTATTTCTTCAATTATTTCAGGAATTATTGGTACTGTACCAAGTGTTTACCTTATTGTTACTAAATATTTCGATTCTTTTTCTATAAAGCAGCCGCAGGTATTTAAAGCTTATACCGGTGCTATGTATAAGCTTACAGCAGCTTTTATGGCAGTGTCCATAGCCATTGCCGTAGTTGGTATTGCTTTGGTAGTTCTGTATGCAGTATTTTGCAGTAAAGATAAGCACTCGGATGAAACTGCTCCTGTAATTCCGGCTGATGAGGAATGATAAGGAAGTGATTTGTTAAAAAAATCGTTGACTTATTTAAATAATAGTGATATAATTATTATATCTGGAAATACCGGAAAAATATATTTTAGGAGGTTAAAAATGGAAAAAGCAACACTCAAAAAGTATGTGGCTGAGGCTATCGGTACTTTTGTACTCGTATTCATCGGCTGCGGTACTGCAATGACAGTTGGCTGCGGTTCTGGTTACCTTACAGTTGCCTTTGCTTTCGGTCTTGTTATCGTTGGTATGGCTTACTGCATCGGAAATATCTCCGGCTGCCACATCAACCCTGCCGTTTCACTTGCTGTTTATATGACAGGTGGTCTTACAAAGAAGGACTTCATCGGTTATATGATCTCACAGTGTGCAGGTTCATTCGTTGGTACTCTTCTTCTCAGAATCATTTTCGCTCTTGCTGATCGTACTGATGCTACAAAAGGCGATAACGACTGGGGTATGGGTGCTAACTCACTTGCTGGTCTTGACGACAACATCATTGCTGGTCTTCTCGTTGAGATCATCCTTACATTCATCTTTGTAATGGTAATTCTTGGTGTTACTTCAAAGAAGGCAAACCACGGTTCTTTCGGAGGACTTATTATTGGTCTTTCACTTACTATGGTACACGTCCTTGGCATTGGTCTTACAGGTACTTCTGTTAACCCTGCAAGAAGCTTGTTCCCAGCTATATTTGCTATGAACGAGCCTTTAGCTCAGCTTTGGGTATTCATAGTTGCTCCTTTTGCTGGTGCAGCACTTGCTGCTATCACTTATAAGTGGTTTGAGGCAGAAAAGTAATATTTTAAAATGCACTTCCCGTTGGAGGTGCATTTTTATATAACAAAAACGGTATAAAAATGCTTGAAACATCTGTAAAAGAAAGTAAAGTAGTTGAAAATCGTAAAATAATTATAAATTTACAAAGAAATAGTGCGAAGAACTTAAGGAATTTCTCGTAAGTTCTTCGCATTATTTATTTAACTAATTTAAAACTGTCATGTTATTTGTAACATAAAATGTTAAAAAATTGTTATATCTATTGAACTTGTGCATAAAATATGTTATAATGTTATAAAACTTTTTTAAAATGACCATGTTGAATCACTATATAGGGAGAGTGAGCAGGATGTTTGCAGCACATATTTCTCATAACGGAATAAATGAGCAGTCAGTCGCTGAACATTGTAGAAATACGGCTGAGATTTGTGCAGAATACTGTAAATCGTTCAAAGCAGAAAATATAGGCAGAATTTCAGGATTACTCCATGATGTTGGAAAGCTTTGTGATGATTTTGACAATTATATCCGAGGGAATTCAAAATTTAGCCGTGGAGAGATCGACCATAGTTATGCAGGTGCAAAATTCATAACTGAAAGTACAGATACAACTTATTCATTTGTTGCAAGATTTATTGCAAGAGTGATAATATCGCATCACGGACTTCATGATTGGGTAGATGAGAATTGCAGGGATTACTTTAATATACGTATTTCAAATGATAAAAACTATGATCAGGTGAAGGAAAATATTCCATTGATATTGGGCGATTATGAGTTTGATGAACTTTTGAAAAAAGCGAAAGTTGAATATAATGTAATATGTAAGAATATAAAAAATCTTTCAAAGAATACAACTGATTGTGCTTTTTATCTTGGATTATTTGAACGCATTGTAGAATCTGCTCTTATAGATGCAGATAGAACGGATACTGCTTCTTTTATGAACAATGCAGAATATTCTGAATATACAGCGACTCCCGAATTATGGAACTCGATGAAAGATAAAATGGAGAAAAAACTGCATAGATATGCGGAAAAAAGTGATGCAATATCAAAGCAGAGAAGAAGTATATCTGACAGATGTGCAAAGTTTGCAGAGAATGATGTTAAAATATGTAGACTTATAGTTCCGACCGGTGGTGGAAAAACTCTTTCATCGTTGCGATTTGCAATTGAATATTGCATTAGACATGGAATGGAAAAGATTATTTATACAGCACCTTTTATGTCGATACTTGAACAGAACAGTGCTGAAATAAAAGAAATTGTTGGTGATGATAATTTTATAGAACATCATACCAATGCCATTATAGAAAAGTCGGGGGATTTTGAAGAACTGTCCGAATATGAACTGCACACAGAACGCTGGGACAAGCCTGTTATCGCAACGACTATGGTCCAGTTACTTAATACATTATTCCTTGGGAAAACGGCTTCAATACGAAGATTTCACAGACTTGCAAAGTCAGTGATAATCGTTGATGAAGTTCAGTCACTTCCGTTGAAATGTGTAAATATGTTTGATCTTGCAATGAATTTTCTATCTAAAATCTGCGGTGCAACCATTGTGCTGTGTACAGCAACTCAACCTGTTACCGATGGAGTTAAGCATCCTATGATTATAGATGAAAATAAAAGCATGACAGGGAATTTTAAAGCTGATTTTGAATTGTTCAAGCGAACAGAAATAATTCCAGTAATCGGTAGCTATGGTTATTCATATGAAGAAGCGGCTGATTTTTGTATTGAAAAGTTTGCAGCAGCAGGTGATCTTCTTATTATTGTTAATACAAAATCATCAGCATTAAAAATGTATGACCTTTTAAAAGAAAAATGCGGAAACGATGCGGAGGTCATACATCTTAGCACTAATATGTGTCCTCAGCATAGGCGTGACAAAATTGAGTATATACGTTTTAAATTGAGTGAAAAAAAGCCAGTGATCTGTGTAACTACTCAGCTTATAGAAGCAGGTGTTGATATATCATTCAAATGTGTAATACGATCACTTGCCGGACTTGACAATGCTGTTCAGGCAGCCGGACGCTGCAACAGAAACGGTGAAAATTCAGAAATATGTCCTGTTTATCTTATAAAATTAAAAGAAGAAAAGCTTGGAAGCCTTAAAGAAATATCCACAGCACAGGGAATAACACAACAAATGATAGAAAGCGGTAATTATACTGATATATCATCACCTAAGGCTGTTTCGGATTATTTTGTCAAGCTGTATCAGAGTGAAAATGATAAATTATCGTATTCTGTGCCTGAGCATGAAACACTGGTGAATTATTTATCTTTGAATTTGAAGAGATTTGAAATACTTAATAATCCTCCGAAACATTTAAAGTTTGAATCACAAGCTTTTAGAACAGCAGGAAAACTGTTCCAGGTAATTGATGAAAATACACGAGATGTTATTGTTCCTTATGATAATGAAGCGGTGGATATTATCAAAAAACTTGAAAATTCAGACGAAAATATATCGATTCTTCTCAGAAAGGCACAAAAATATATGGTAAGTATTTATGTAGGAACTGAACGAAAATTGTACGAAAACAATGCTGTTTGCGATATTTCTTGTGGCATATCCGTATTGGATAAGGCTTATTATAATAACGAAATAGGCATTAGTATTGAAGGAGCTGAAAAGGAAATATTGATGTTCTAAAAGGAGGTCAGAGAATGGCAAGAGAAATTTACAGAAATACAGTGGAATTTGCAGTTTGGGGACGATATGCACTGTTTTCAGATATCATTACAAGAGCAGGCGGTGAGAAGTCAAGTTATCCTATTCCTACATATGAGGCTCTAAAAGGCATCCTTCACAGTGTTTATTGGAAGCCAACAATAATCTGGTACATAGACAGTGTGAGGATAATGAATCCGATACGCACTGCCAGAAAGGGGATCCGTCCTATCAAATATGGAGGTGGAAACGACCTTGCGTATTACACTTATCTTGAGGATGTATACTATCAGGTCAGGGCTCATTTCGAGTGGAATATGAATCGTCCTGAACTTGAACAGGACAGGAATGAGAATAAGCATCACAACATCGCCAAGCGAATGATAGAACGTGGAGGACGCAGAGATATATTTCTCGGTACAAGAGAGTGTCAGGGATACGTTGAACCATGTAAATTTGGCGATAAGAGTATAATCGGTGCTTATGATACCTGCGGCAGGATACCATACGGACTTATGTATCATGGCATTACTTATGCAGATGAAGCAATAAATGATGATGATAAGAAAATGTTGACTGTTCGTTTATGGCAGCCTGAAATGAATAATGGTATAATTGACTTTATTCGTCCAGAAGAATGTACAGTGAAACGTCATATTAGAAAAATGTCAATAAAGCCTTTCGGTAAAGAGTATGATAACTTTATCGGACTCGATGAATTTGTCGGAGGTGGTATAGGTGAGCTGGAATGATGAATTATACAAAATATATGAATATAACAGCAACCGTGAATTTGCCGAAAACGAGCCTGTTATGCTTCCTGTGGCACATTCAACTGCCAATGCACAGATAGAGATAACAATTGATATTGATGGAAATTTTAAAGGTGCAAAAACTGTTGAGAAATCGAATGCGGTTACGGTTATACCTGCGACAGAGGATTCTGCTACGAGAAGCAGCGGCATTTGTGCTATGCCATTTGCCGATAAACTTATATATATCGCAGGTGATTACGGTAATTATGCAGAGGGCAAAAAAGCTGATAATTCCGGATATTTTACGAATTATATGAATCAGCTCAGAAAATGGATGGCAGGGGAATACAGTCATCCGTTTGTAAAGGCTTTATATCTGTATCTGGATAAAAAATGCCTTATTGATGATCTTGTTAAAGCCGGTGTTATCAAGTTGAATGAAACTAACGGAAAATTCAAAGAGAAAGAAAAAATAGCAGGCATTGCACAAGAGGACAGTTTTGTTCGCATAATCATTTTTAATGATGATTCAGTTATTGAAACGTGGAAAGATAAGTCCTTGCAGGACAGTTTTATTTCATTTAATAGTGGACTTATGGGAGCAAAGCAGCTTTGCTATGCATCGGGGGAATATGTTTCGTCAACTTATAAGCATCCATCAAAGATACGTAACAGCGGAGATAAAGCGAAAATAATGTCCACGAATGATGAGAGTGGTTTTACATACAGAGGAAGATTTGCTGACAAAGAGCAGGCTGTATCTATAGGATATGAATATTCTCAAAAAATACATAATGCACTTCGCTGGCTCAGAGAAAAGCAGGGTAAAAACATTGATTCAATGACAGTAATAGTTTGGGCAAGTGCTATGCAGGATATACCTGATTTTACAAGAAGTTTTATTAACGAAAGCGATGTTAAAGACAATGATGATGATGACTATGGAGAAGTAGGTTTTTATGATCTCCCTGATGAAAAAGAAGCAGAAATACCGTCAACAATGCCAATGTACATGGATATGCTGAAAAAGCGTATATTCGGTTTAAGAGAAATGCTTGAGCCAAGTACCAAAGTAATGATAATGGGACTTGATGCAGCAACGACAGGTCGTATCAACATCTCAATGTATTCAGAACTTGAAAGTTCGCAGTATCTTGCAAATATCGAGAAATGGCATTCAGAAACTGCATGGCTGAGATTTTATGGGAAATCAAAGAAGATGATAAATTCATTCAGTATCTATGATATAATCAGATATGCTTTCGGTACGGAGCAGGGAGCGTTTGTGGACTGCGACAAAAAGCTTATGCGTGACAATATTTTAAGGTTGCTGAATTGCATTACCAATGGAACAAAGCTGCCGTCAGATATAGTTTATGCACTTTATCAGAAAGCATCAAATCCGCTTGCCTATGATAATAATTACAATTATCGCAGTGTACTTGAAACTGCCTGTGGTATGATAAGAAAGAATATTATAGACTATCCTGATAAATTTAATAAAAAAGGAGATGTTTCAATGGCTTATGATCCTAATTGTAACGACAGAAGTTATCTTTTCGGCTGTCTGCTTGCTATCGCTGATAAGGCTGAAAGTGAAGCTTATGACGAACAGGAAAGAAATGTAAGGGTGACAAACGCAAGAAGATACTGGAATGCTTTTTCACAGCGTCCATATATGACATGGGGCATAATCGAGGTTAGGCTGAGACCATATCTTAATAAGCTTGGAAAAGCTCAGGTAAAATACAGCAAATGGATCAATGAGATAACTTCAAAAATGGATGAAGCTGTATTTGCTGATAACAGTCGTCTTGAACCAATGTACTTACTTGGTTATCATAATTTTACAGAATATATGTACAACAGTAATAAAAATAAGGAGGAAAAATAAATGGGAGTTTTACAGAATAAGATCGATTTCACATTGCTTATAACAGCAAAGAATGCAAACCCAAACGGTGATCCGCTCAACGGAAACCGCCCTCGTGAGAATTACGATGGTCTGGGAGAAATTTCCGATGTGTGTATCAAGAGAAAGATACGCAACCGCTTACAGGATATGGGAGAGAAGATATTTGTTCAGTCCGATGATAGATGTGATGACGGATTTGACAGCTTGCGTGCAAGAGCAGACGGGAATGAAGCTATAAAATCAATAAGTAAGGGTAAAAATACTGATAGAGACGAATACGCAAAAACTGCTTGTGCAGAATGGATAGATGTACGCAGTTTTGGTCAGGTGTTTGCATTTAAGGGCGATGCTGTATCCGTTGGTGTAAGAGGTCCTGTTTCAATACAGCAGGCTGTCAGTGTATCTCCTGTTGATATTGTTAGTATGCAGATAACAAAAAGTGTTAACAGTGAAGGTGGTAAAGAAGGCAAGGCGTCTGACACAATGGGAATGAAACACCGTGTTGAATTCGGTCTTTACGTTATAAACGGAAGTATCAACTGTCAGCTTGCAGAAAAGACAGGCTTCTCTGACGAGGATGCTGAAAAGATAAAGCAGGCTTTACTCACTCTATTTGAGAACGACACTTCTTCTGCACGTCCAGACGGAAGTATGGAAGTATGTCGTCTATACTGGTGGAAGCATGAAGGAAAAACTCCGAAATATTCATCGGCGAAAGTTCACCGACAGCTTGAAGTCAGACTTAAAGACGGTATCAGCAGACCTTCATCATTTGAAGATTATGATATTAAGCTGAGTGAGCTTGACGGGCTTACCTGCGAGAAACATGAAGATCTGATATAATGTATAGTGAAGACGAATATCTCATGCTTTCAGGAGTTCAGCACTTTGCTTTTTGTCGCAGACAGTGGGCACTGATACATATCGAACAACAGTGGGAGGAAAACAGCCGAACTGTTGACGGTAATATTATGCATGAAAGAGTTCATAACTCAGAGTTTCACGAAAAACGTGGTGAACTTGTAATAACCCGTGCTATGGCTGTATCTTCTCCAAGACTTGGTATTTCAGGAGAATGTGATGCTGTTGAATTGCGAAAGGATGATAATGGCATTGAATTATTCGGACTTGACGGTAAATATTCTGTAACTCCTGTTGAATACAAAAGAGGTGAACCTAAAGAGGACGACTGTGATGCTGTACAGCTTATGGCACAGGCACTTTGCCTTGAGGATATGCTTTGCTGTGATATTTCTTATGGATATCTGTATTATGGGGAGATACGTCATAGAGTGAAAGTTGTGTTTGATGAAGAGCTTCGTAAACGTACAGAAGATATAATAGCTGAAATGCATGATCTTTACAAAAAGCAGTACACTCCTAAAGTGAAACGCAGAAAATGCTGTAATGCCTGTTCACTTAAAAACATATGTCTGCCTGTTATCTGCGGCAGTAAGAAAGCTTCTGATTATATAAGTCTTATGCTTGGAGAGTGTGAGGACAGATGAAAAAACTATTGAATACCGTTTATGTGAATAATCCAGACAGGTATCTGAGCCTTGATGGAGAAAATCTGATAATCAGCCAGAAAGAAACCGAAATAGGAAGAGTACCTCTTCACAATATCGAGCGGATAATGACTTTCGGCTATGCCGGAGCAAGTCCTGCATTAATGGGAAAATGTGCCAAAAATGGCATTGAACTCGTATTTATGAGTAGGAACGGACATTTTCTCGCACGTGTTGAAGGTGAAGTAAAGGGAAATGTTTTGCTTCGACGTCAGCAGTATCGTTATGCTGATGATAAGAAAAAATCCATTGATATCGCAAAGAATATCATTTCTGCTAAGTTATTCAACAGCCGTTGGGTACTTGAAAGAATGGTACGAGATCATAGTCAAAGGATAGATGCTGAATTATTTAAGAAAAAGTCAGAATTTCTGTACAATTCCATAAAGCAGGCGAGAAATTGCAGCGATATAGATAGTCTGCGAGGAATTGAGGGCGAAGCGGCATCAGTTTATTTTTCTATATTCAATGATATGATATTGCAGCAGAAAGATGATTTCAGATTTGAAACGAGGAATAAACGTCCTCCACTTGATAATGTGAATGCACTTTTGTCATTTTCATATTCGTTGGCGACAAGTATGTGTGCAAGTGCTCTTGAAAGTGTTGGACTGGACCCATATGTAGGTTTTATGCATACGGACCGTCCCGGCAGACGTTCACTTGCACTTGACCTTGTTGAAGAATTCCGTTCAGTATTGTGTGATAGATTTGTTCTTACTCTTATCAATAAAAGGCTTATCAATAATGACGCTTTTATAAAACGTGAAGACGGAGCAGTAATACTTACAGGAGAGGGAAGGAAAGACTTTCTCAGTATATGGCAAAAGCGTAAATATGAGGAACTTAAGCATCCGTTTCTTGAAGAAAAGGTTGAATGGGGGATGCTTCCATATATTCAAGCAATGCTTCTTGCAAGATATATTCGTGGAGATCTTGACTGTTATCCTCCATTTATGTGGAAGTGATATTATGCTTATTCTTGTTACATATGATGTAAATACTCAGGATAAAGAAGGTCGTAAACGTCTTAGACGAGTAGCTAAGCAATGTATGAATTATGGTGTAAGAGTTCAGAATTCAGTTTTTGAATGTGTTGTTGATGCTGCACAGCTAAAACTACTAAAAAAACTCCTTGTAGATGAGATAGATATCAAGAAAGATAGTCTAAGAATATATAATCTGGGTGAATGTAACAAAACTAATGTTGAACATTTTGGAATAAAGGAGGCGATAGATGTTAAAGGCGAACTAATTTTTTAGTGCGAATACTAAGAGAACATAAAAACATCAATTTATTCGCACCTAAAAAAGTATTGCTTTTAGCATGAATTATAGTATTTTTTGCAGTTTGTAAGATATGAATACAAACTGTATTGTCAAAATTGCTATATGTGATGAAGTGATTATCTCATCATTGTACAATTTTGCAGTCTCCCTCCGTCCGGAGGGAGTGGATTGAAATAAGAAACTGTTTACTTTTCCTTTGTTCCTGTATTGTCTCCCTCCGTCCGGAGGGAGTGGATTGAAATATTACAGAATGTGAACAAGGTAAATACGTCAATAATGTCTCCCTCCGTCCGGAGGGAGTGGATTGAAATACATCTGCATGGACCTTAGACGGCACACTGAATATGTCTCCCTCCGTCCGGAGGGAGTGGATTGAAATATGCCACATTCGCTACAAACCACAAAATTATCATAGTCTCCCTCCGTCCGGAGGGAGTGGATTGAAATTCTGTTTAGTTGCTTTTTTCGTAAAAAAAATGTTATGTCTCCCTCCGTCCGGAGGGAGTGGATTGAAATGGCTATGATATAGCGGCTATCTCTGAGATAGAGGGGTCTCCCTCCGTCCGGAGGGAGTGGATTGAAATAATGCACGAAAGCGATAGAACAGAAAAACAGCGGTGTCTCCCTCCGTCCGGAGGGAGTGGATTGAAATGTAAAATATCAGCGTAATCTTGTAAAGAAGATGCGTAGTCTCCCTCCGTCCGGAGGGAGTGGATTGAAATAACAAATTTAGTGCAAGACGGTATTCCGGACGCACGTCTCCCTCCGTCCGGAGGGAGTGGATTGAAATCGAAAATTATCAAAGATGCCGGACTAAACGGCTATAAGTCTCCCTCCGTCCGGAGGGAGTGGATTGAAATAAAACAGCGATTACAGGTGAAGCTAATACAGTGATGTCTCCCTCCGTCCGGAGGGAGTGGATTGAAATTTTAAAGTCTCCTGAAGCTGTTAACGCTACAGGATGTCTCCCTCCGTCCGGAGGGAGTGGATTGAAATCTCATTGATACGTTCTACGATAACATTAATGCAGGGTCTCCCTCCGTCCGGAGGGAGTGGATTGAAATATTGAATAATGTAGAATCTGAAACCGGAGACGATGTCTCCCTCCGTCCGGAGGGAGTGGATTGAAATTGTATCAAAGCCAACACCTATTTTATTGAACATAAGTCTCCCTCCGTCCGGAGGGAGTGGATTGAAATAGCCACCGTAGAAGCATGGCGAGACTGGTATAAGGTCTCCCTCCGTCCGGAGGGAGTGGATTGAAATATTGATAATGTTATCTATGTCAAGCCTCGTGGCGGTCTCCCTCCGTCCGGAGGGAGTGGATTGAAATATAGGCTTTTATAACCATAAGGCTTGTTTTACCGGCGTCTCCCTCCGTCCGGAGGGAGTGGATTGAAATCATTTTACATTACCTCGTCAGATGTTATTATTGAGTCTCCCTCCGTCCGGAGGGAGTGGATTGAAATTTTGAATAGCCTTTGTAAATGTCCTTGCTGCATACTGTCTCCCTCCGTCCGGAGGGAGTGGATTGAAATACCATAGTCGGCAATAGCGGATATGCCAAAAGATGTCTCCCTCCGTCCGGAGGGAGTGGATTGAAATCTCGAAGTCGTTCTCAATCTCTGCTGAGTTAGAGTCTCCCTCCGTCCGGAGGGAGTGGATTGAAATAACAGCGTTTTAGACACGATTTCAGACACAAGCAGTCTCCCTCCGTCCGGAGGGAGTGGATTGAAATGACAAGATACAGGAGATTTTAAAAGAAAAAAATATCGTCTCCCTCCGTCCGGAGGGAGTGGATTGAAATATTACAGAATGTGAACAAGGTAAATACGTCAATAGTCTCCCTCCG
>OCTX011912537.1_pt1 | contig 17216 bp, 13 predicted proteins | sample 1539691 | NCBI WGS metagenome assembly OCTX01 (sample SAMN02144231, study PRJEB22623) | gut metagenome | biome: sheep rumen | host: Ovis aries | place: New Zealand | reverse complement strand
TTCTTTACCTTTCCAAACGTATCCACATTTTGTACAAGTCCAATAAATTTCTTCATCTCTCTTGAAAACTAAATCATCTTTTACTAAGTCGTGGAGTTTTTTATATCTTTCTTCGTGATGTTTTTCTGCAACCATAATAGCTTTAATTCTAGCTGCGAATTGTGGATATCATTCTTCTTCTGCAACTTTTGCAAATTCAGGATACATATCAGCCCATTCTTCGTATTCTCCAGCAATGGCAGTTTCTAGGTTTGTTTTAGTATCTCAGAATTTAATCATTGTAGTAGTCTCTATATCGATATATGGCATTTCTACTCCTTCTTTTTCTACAAATTCTTGCATCATTTTGAACAGCCATTCAGCATGTTCTTTTTCTTGCTCTGCAGTCTCCAAGAAAACGTTTGCTATTTGTAAGTATCCAGCTTTTCTGGCTACACTTGCGTAGATTGTATAACGATTTCTAGCCTGAGATTCTCATGCGAAAGCTTTTGCTAAGTTTTCTAATGTTTTTTTCATTGTTAATTTAGTGAAAGAATAAAAATTATTCTGATTTTTGCCTCCCTTTGGCAAGGGGGTGGCGAATGAAATGAGCCGGAGGGATTTAATCCCCCTGTTCGCTATCGCTCACTTTCCCCCTTACCGAAGGGGGACTGATTTTATTTACCTGGTTGGATTATAGTAGGTTCATTCTTATGAAATTTTTCATTCCATTTAGCTTTGATAATAGCTCTATATCTTCGAGAGAATTGGCAAATACTGAATAGACATGAAGTCAAAAGATAAAGTCCAACAGCTGAATTCAATTTCAATACTATTGTTCACATCATTATACTCATGAAAATATTCATAAACCACATCATTTTTGACATATCAGGCATTGTAGCTCATGGAATTTTCGGCGTAGATTTCTTGCTTTGAGTAATCTGAGTCAACTGCATTTGTAGGAAATATAAAACAGTAACTATTATAGTTAATGTTCGATTTCATGGTTTATACAAATCAATTCCAAAGAAATAAGAATCTATGTTTGATACATGTAAGAACTTTTCACCAAATCAGTAGAAAAAACTATATAATCGACTGGATACTTCATCAGTGGCGCTATCTTGAACCAGTATATCTGTGGCTCACATATTAGCGATTTGTAAAATAACGTGGTATAGTCAGATAAAGATAGGAATTTGAATGAGCATTGTTAAACAACCTTTGAATGGACCTTTTCATTCATTTTTGAATAATTTCATAGTTTCCTCACTAAGTTTTTGAGGATTATCAGCATATTTTTTTTGTAATTCTTCCACTTTGGGTTGTATGTTACTCATTCACTGTTGCATATTGTTTGATGCAGCGGATGATTTGTACATTAATCATCTCACAAGTAATGTAAGCAAAACAATGGCTATTCGCAGTCTTCAACCGAATATAGCTAGAAATATTACTAATATGTTGAATACTGGACGACAGAGAATCTGACTAACAAATATATTTTTCCACATTATGTATTATTTAATATAAAATAAAATCTGATTTTTTTAAACCTTTAGAACTTCTTCACTTTTTCATTTTACTAAATCATCAATTTTAGCATTCATTTTTTTAGTTAAATCGTCGATATTTGCTTCATTTGCTTTGTGCTCGTCTTCGGAGATTTCTTTAGCAGTAAATGATTTTTTGGTATCATTCATGGCATCTTGTCTGATTTTTCTGATATTTCATTTAGTATCTTCTCACATGGCTTTGATGTTTTTAGCAATTTGTTCTCTTCTTTCTTGCGTAAGCTGAGGAACTTTTACCAAAATGTGAGAACCTTGATTATCTACTCATACTCACAAATCTGCTTCATAAATCGCGTTTGCAATATGTTTTGATGAAGATTTATCTCGTGGCTCAATTTTGATGGTTGAATGGTCCAGAGCTGTAATAAGAGCGATTCCATTCATTTTCATAGTTCAGAAGTCTGTCTCTACATTCAGATTTTCTACTAATCATGTAGTAGCTCTTCAAACTTGCATTCATTTGAATTCGTTTTCTAGATAAGCAATAGCTTTTTCCATCTGTTGTTGATAGGCGTTTATGTCCATAATCTTTTTGATAATATAAAAGATAGAAATTTGATTTCACAATCATCTCATCTATAGGAAAAATTATTTCATTTGCAATATTATTTTTGTTTTTTAAAAAACCACCCTAGAGATACTAGCGTGGTCTTTTAGTTTTAGAGGAGGGAATTAGATTTTTCCTTCCCTCTTTTTTTGCGCTCTAGCCTGTTTATTGGCTTTTACAGTTTCGGACTGTCTCCTTTCGAAGTCGACCTTTTGGCCTCTTGAGTTCCTAACCTCAGACTTCACCATATCGATGGTATCCCCTGGGAATAGGAGAGTTGTCCATTTTCCCTGATATCTTAGGCACTTATCAGGGGCGACAATTTTTCCGTTCTCATCTTTGATAGGGACGGGAAAGTTCTTAGCGACTCTTACCCAATCTTGTAGGGATTCGAGGTGATGAGCTAGGCCTTCTCCCTTTTTAATGACGAAGAGCCACGGTGTGGCTGTGCCGAAATCGATGCGGGTTAGTCCTTGTTCCAATTCGGAAACATTAGAGAGCATTCCGTTACCACAGGCAAGGAATACGATTGTCTTAACCTTTGGATCGGTAATCCGGAAGACCAGCTCATTTCTGATTTTACCGCTGTAAGTATTCCCATCACCAGACTGAACTTCTTTGACGTGTCCAGTCCAGAGTTCGAAATGAACGCTATCTGATTGGGTCAGCTCTGGAAAGTGAGCTACGACATTTGCCGTCAGCTCGACTCTGTGCTTATCTACCATCTTACGCATTTCGTCGATGTCACCTTTCTGACCGAGAGCCTGAAAGGCGGCCAAGTCGAATCGTGAATTAGTGGTGGCTGTAATTGTGTCACCTTGGGATGTTGTGACATTGCCAGCCCAGAAACTAGTGTCTACTGGGGTAACGTCGTTTACAGGATCGATGGTCTTTCTCTTGCAGCTTGCCAACACTGCGATTATGGCAATTGCCACGATGGCAACAAAAAACAGCTTTTTCATAAAAATAAATAATTTTTAATTGTTTTATTAATCTTTTTATTTATCTAATAAAGAATATAATTATTTTAATAAAAATGTCAAGAGATTTTTATAATGGGAAATTTTATCCTAATTTTTCTTCAGATGCTAAAAATCCTCAAGATTGAATTGATCGTAATTTATGATAAATTCAATTTCCATTTTGAATCAAAACATTATGGCTTCATTTTTCCATAATTTCTCAGTTATCCATCACTATAATTTTATCCATTTTAGCTATAGTCGAAAGTCTGTGAGCAATTACGATGCAGGTTTTATTTCTCATTACTTCATCAATTGCATCTTGAATGTATTTTTCAGATTCAGAGTCTAGTGAAGAAGTAGCTTCGTCCATTACCAAAATATTTTTATTTTCCAATATAGCCCTGGTAATAGCGATTCTTTGTCTTTCTCATCATGATAGTTTAATTCATCTTTCTCATACATAACTTTCATATCCATCTTTTAATCCTGAAATAAAATCGTGGCATTTTGCCATTTTAGCGGCAGCGATTATCTCTTGCTCTGTCGCATTATGTTTTCAGTATGCGATATTTTCTTTGATGGTTCTGTGAAATAAAATTGGATCCTGTGGAACCATGGATAATTGTTCTCTTAATGAATCCTGTGTAACCTGAGAGATATCTTGTCAATCAATGAGAATTTTTCATCATTGAATATCGAAAAATCTGAATAATAACTTTATTAGAGTAGTTTTTCAGCTTCCAGATGCTCAAACTATAGCGACCTTTTCTCCAGGTTTGATAGATAGGTTTAGGTTGTTAAATACATTTTTTCATTCAATATAGCTAAAAGTTACATTTTCAAAATCTATTTTTCCATTTCAGACTTTTAAATTTTTGTCTGTGTGGTCTTGAATTTCGTGTGGAGTGTTGAGAATTTCAAGCATTTCTTTTGATTCTCATAATGTTCTACTTAAGGCTTTTAAGATATATCTTACGTTTGATAATTCGTTCGTAATTTTAACTAAGTACATTTGTACAAGGATTACTACAGAAGCTTGAATTAATCAATTTCATCGAGCTCTGATGGAAATATATAATGCTCAAAAACTGAAAATCCATGTTAAAACTCAGCTTGCAGCAAAAGATCGCTCAGATGTTTTCCATCTTTTTCATTTGAATTTCATGGCTTCTCATAAAGTTTTACTGAATCTTTTAAATTCATATCAAAGCATTGAAAATATCGAAATATTGTAATTATTTGTTATAGTATCGGATAATTCTCAAGTAGCTTTTGAATCCCATTCATTTGATAATATTTCATATTTCTTTCATATGTTGAAAAAGATAATTTGGAGACCAACATAACATATGATAAATACAATAAATATAGCTCATAATAATATATTTTCTTTGAATAATATCGCTATAGCTAAAGGAATAAATATAACTATACGTAGTATTTGAAATACAAAAATGTCGGCTACTGTTTCATAGGCTCCAGCTAATTTTGTGATTTTCTTTATTAGCGATCCTGATAAATTATTTGTAAAAAATCTGTATGAATGTTTGTGAATGTACTGGAAACATTCTTCGTAGATGTCTTTCATTACTCATAATTCATGCTTAATAATAGGGAATCATACTAATCTTCGTGAAAGAATATTAACGACGTCAAGTGACATTACAATTAGTAAAATCTTTAATGCCATTTTAATTAGTTCAGATTTATCTACTCATGTTATGGCAAATATATCTACAAATTTCGTAAGATAGATTGGAGAAAATATTCATACAAGTGATATAAGTATCATTCCTATAATATTGAGTAGGACAAACCACTTATATTTCATACTCTTTTTTATGAAGTATTTTACTACCATTCGTAGAGTTACTTTATTTTCATTATTTTGAATTACTGTCATTTTAGTATATTAAAGGCTAAAAAATTGGGTAAAAAAAAGCTGCACTTTTTTCATGCAGCTTGATGTATTTATCTCTCCAACAAAAAATTGCTTATACATCAAGCTCATGGTAGAATAAAAAACAATAAGGTTTTTTTAGTCGCATGTTACACCGGATTACAATAAAATAAATAATTATCCATTCAGGATGTACGAATTAAAATTGATTTTGTGACAAAAATCTGGCATTAAAAATATTTTCTTCATTTTAGTTCATCTGGAAAATGTTGATTATTCATTTTGATAGTTCAGTCGGCTTGGCGATTTTCTGGGTGATCGTGGGCATATTCATATCATTTTCCGTATCATAATTCTCACATTAATTTGGTTGGTGCGTTACGGATTTGCATTGGAACAGGGAGATTTCAATATTTTTCTACATCTTTCATAGTTTCTCTATCGATTCTATCACAAACATTATTTTTCGGAGCTTTTCAGAGATATAGAGCTAACTGAAATAGAAAAACTCTACACTCAGGCATTCAGATTTTTTGTACTGCATCATAGACCTGATTTGCCAAAAGTAATGCATTATTGTCAGCTGGTCAGATGTCTTCACTAGCAAAACGTAGTAAACGACGTGCGATATAGCGAGGATCCTCTCATCAAATTAGCATTCTTTGAATCCAATAACAAGCAGCGTGCGGATCACTATCACGCAATGATTTATGGATAGCTGAAATGATATTGTAATGTTCTTCTCCATCGCGGTCGTAGTACATTGGTTTACCAAATGCTTTTTGGATTATTTCATCATTAATTTTTCAGTCAGTGCTTAGTATTATTGAGGATTCGAGTAGATTACAAGCATTTCTTAAATCTCAATTAGCTAAATTTGCAATAGTATTTAGGTTTTCTCCTGTGATTTCTATATTTGGATAACGTGTATGAATTTTCTCTTGGTTATTATGGAAGAATGTTATAATGTCTTTAGGTTTTAATGCTTCGAAAACTATAACTTTTGCACGTGAAAGTAAGGCGTTATTGATAGTAAAGCTCGGATTCTCTGTTGTGGCTCAAATTAAAGTAATTAATCCGCTTTCTACAAATGGAAGGAGAGAGTCTTGTTGAGCTTTATTTCGACGATGTATTTCATCCAAGAATAGGAGAGTTTTTTTTCAATAGGCTTTGTTTTTTTCTGCATGCTCTAGTATTAGATTTAAGTCTTCTTTTTTGCTTTTTACTCATGATAGTTCAAAAAAATCTGCTTGCAATTGGTGGGAGAGTACGTTTGCAATCGTAGTTTTCCCACATCCAGGACTTCACCAAAATATCATTGATGGGACTTGTCAGCTTTCTAGAAATTTTTGGATTGAAAGCTTAGTCTGTTCTTGTCAGACTACTTCATCAAGTGTGGTTGGGCGAAGGTAGAATGCTAAAGGTTCATTGTTTTTCATGAGTGTTTCATATGTTGGTAAATTATTGATTTTAATATAATATTTTATTTTGTAAATGCAAAAAATAATATGTTGTAAATTATTAAAATGAAAAAGGGACGGTGAGAAAACTCATCATCCCATAAATACAGTACAGTAACTTTGATAGAGATAGTTAGATCAGTTCTATAGATACCTTTGCATTGAATGCTTTAAGAATGCTATCTGCTACGTAATCTACATGCCATCGTTTTTTTCCGTCAAGTTTCTCTTGTTCATAGATTTCCTTGACTTTCATAAAGAGCGATTTGTCGGCCCGAATGAAGTCTTTCTCATTGTTTGGTACATTTTTCATTTCCTTGTCGTTCTCAAGCCACTTTTCGAATGTTGATTCGTTGGCTTTAAGAAAGCATGCAAAATAGTTGATATTGTGTCCAGTCTCGCTGAATAATACCTGATGAGCAAGCCATAGTTTAGTCATGACGATTAGATGGGCTTCATATAACATGGGGCAACATACATAGGGAAGAAGGTCACTTCCTATTAAAATGTGATGACCTCTTACCAGTTTTCTAAGTCTCTCTCTTTCATCTTCCTCGTTTTCAAATTTAGAGTTGAAGAAATTTCTTGCAACATCTTCAGTGAAGATCTGTGAGAGAATCGATGAAATCTCGATTTCATAGTGTGGACCAGGAATTTCTTTTTGGTCAGAATCTTTATGAGATACTCGGTATTCAGAAGCCTTTCTTTTATCACATTGTACTCTTCCGGAGATGTTCAATCCGTTGGGTACGTGAAGCTGTAAATTGATAAAATGATACATAAAATTTTGTTTTTTAGTGGTGAATTGTTAATTTAAAAATAACAGTTACTGTGGCTGTATATTTATATATAAATATTTTATTAAAAATGTCAAGATATGTTTTTTAAAAGGTTGAATGTTAATAAAAAAGTCCCCAAAAATTTGACAAAATGAAGTGGAAGGATTATAATTTCGTAAGTGGAATTTTATTTTATATTAAAATAATAAATGAAAAAATTAATTAGTAAGCTAGCTTTATTTATGCTAGTAGCTGTAGGTGCTTTTGTATCATTTACTCATGCACAATGAGTTAAAGAAACTACACTTTTACCGGGAACTGATTTTAATGCTACATTATGAGATTTAATTGGAAATTTTAATAGTATAATAACTATAGAAAGATCAAGTGTAGAGGTGCCATCATGAATAACAACAAGAATGATATCTGTGGATGGGTCAACATATCCAGTATATGTATGGGATGCATGACAATGACATGTATACTATTATACAGAGGCTGATAAAATTTATATGAATCCAGATTCCGCAGGTATGTTTTCTGAAATGACCAATTTAACAAAATTGGATATAGGAGATTGGGATACAAGTAAAGTGACGAATATGAGCAATATGTTCGCTAACTGTAATAATTTAGAGGATTTAGATATAAGGAATTTTGATACTTCACATGTTACTAATATGGGGAGTATGTTTATATATTGTACTAGTTTGACAGAATTAGATTTGAGTAGTTTTGATACTTCTAATGTGACTAACATTAGTGCTATGTTTGCCTATGATACTAATTTGAGAAAAATATATGTTAGTACAAATTTTGTAACAAATGATATAATAAATCATAACGGTATGTTTGCATCTGATACAAGTTTGGTATGATGAAGAGGTACCACATATGATAGTAATCACATGGATGTAGAATATGCAAGGATAGACTCATATGGGCTTCCATGATATTTTACTGCAAAAATGGATATCACAATGCTTATATCAGGAAGTGAATTTAATTCTAAGCTAGAGGGGCTTGCAGCACAACTCAATAACATAACAAACATAGAAAAAGCAGAATCGATTCCATCATGAGTTGCAAAAGAAAAAATATCTTTATGAGGTTCAGAATACCCAGTATATGCATGGTATAATAATGGAACAATATATTATTATACTGATGCGGATAAAGTGTATATGAATCCAAATTCTGCAAAAATGTTTTCAGAGATGGAATCGTTGGAAGAATTTGATGAGGATTGGAATACTAGTTACGTAACTGGCATGTTTGAAATGTTTGATGGTACTAGTCTTAAAAAATTAGATTTAAGTAATTGGGATGTTAGTAAAGTGGAGAACATGTCAGAAATGTTCGAAAATTGTAAACTGGAAGAACTTGATATTAGTAATTGGGATACAAGTAGTCTACACAACACAGATTATATGTTTGATGGTTGTACAGATTTGGAGATAATATATGCAAGTACGTGATTTGACACATCAACAATCGAGTATTCGAGTAATATGTTTGGTAATAATTTGAAGTTGGAATGATGAAATTGAACAAAATATGATAGTGGTCATACCGATGTGACATATGCAAGAATAGATAAAGAATGACAACCTTGATATTTTACTGAGAAATTGGATTATACTATGCTTTTACCAGGAAGTGGATTTAATGTGGAGATAAAGAAATTAGCAGGTAATGCTGGTGCAGATTATAATAGCCAAGATTTAAACATAACAGCGATAACTCAATGGACATGAGATGATGTTCCATCATGAGTGACAACAGGAATAATATCCATGAGAGGTTCAGAATACCCAGTATATGCATGGTATAAAAATTGAACAATATATTATTATGCAAAAACAGATAAAATTTATATGAATCCAAATTCTAGTTATATGTTTAATAACTTAAGGAGAGTGTCTTCAATTAATGGAGGTTTTGATACAAGTAAAGTCACTAACATGAGAGGTATGTTTCAAAATGATACAAGTTTAAAGAGTTTAGATTTGAGTGGTTGGAATACTAGTCAAGTAACTAATATGCAAGAAGTGTTCCAATGGTGTACTAGTTTACAAACTTTGGATTTAAGTAGCTGGAATACGAATAATGTTACAACAATGGGAAGAATCTTCGATAACTGTACAGGTTTAAATACTATATATGTTAGTGATAACTTTGTAACAAATAATGTTGAGGATGATTATCAAATGTTTACAACGGATACAAAGTTGGTGTGATGAAACGGAACAAAATATGATTCTAATTATGTTGATAAAACCTATGCAAAAATAGATAAAGCATGACAAACTGGATATTTTACGGATAAAAATTCTTTTATTGTAAAGTTTATAAATACGGTAAATTGAACTGAAACTTTATTAACAACTAGTAAATGACATCAGATAAATATTCCAAATATGAATTGATATACTGTAAAATGAGTATATTCTGATGAAGCTATGACTCAGCCAATTGATTTAAGTAACTGATTGGATGGATATACTGAAATATATGTAAAATATGAACGTAATTGATGATGAAATTGAGGAGGTTCTAGTGGATGATGATGAAGATGAGGATCAAGTAGTTCTAGTGATTCATCCAATAAAAATAATGATACAACCGATAGTGATACAAAATGAAATGATAAATCAAATACCGTATCATCATGAACAAACGTAGAAACTGATGTATCAAAAAATGGAAAATCTGAAAGTACAGCTTCTCAAGCAAAAAATAATTCAAAAAAGACACAGATTAGTTATAATGATGCTACTGAAGAGCTAATGGCAGCTTATCGTTTTGCATTTAGAAATTGAATTACAACAAAATCTACAACAGAGAATGCAAGGTTGTATGGTAGCTTGACTAGAATTCAGATGGCTAAAATGTTATCACAATTTGCGATTAATGTATTGTGACAAGAACCAGATCTTTCAAAATGAGTTGCAAACTTTTCAGATGTCTCAAGGGAATTGGATAAAAAGTATGATAATTGAGTGACATTAGCATATCAACTCGGAATAATGTGAAAGAACCTAAAAAATAATAAATTCAGACCTTATGATGAAGTTACGAGAGCAGAATTTGCAACAGCTTTATCGAGAATGCTGTATCATATAGAAGATTGAACTTGAAAAGTAAAGTATTATGCACCACATATAGCGAAATTATACGAGGAATGAATATTAAATAGAGTGGATCCTAAAAGAATAGAGAAAAGATGATATGTAATGATAATGTTAATGAGAAGTGCTAATTAATAGATTGCCTCCTAGAGTAGGAGGCTTTTTTAAAATATAAACATCTATATAATTTTAAAATTGAGAAATTATTTCATGGAAATTCGCTTGAAAATATATTCAATAACAATAATCAAAATAGGGTTATAGATATTTTTAAATTAAAAATTCGTAATGAAGGTATCTGTTGTGTGTGGTTCAAGAGCGAACAATAAGGAACTTCTTTTGAAGTTTTTCCAGATGTTACAAAATCAAACATTTACAGATTTTGATGTGAATATAGTTTGTGACAGGAATTTTACGAAAGATGAAGAATCAGATTTCTTTTCATCTTTTCAGGATTTGGAAATATTTAATCGTATAAATTTTTTGACGAATAATAACAGTGATTTTAATCCAAATCATGGATGAGGAGCAAGCTATGTGCGTAATTTTTGATTACAAAAGGCAAAAGGGGAGTTTATTCAGCTTTTTGATGATGATAACGAAGTTGCTCCAGATTTCTTGGAAAAATGTTTGAAAAAACGAGAAGAAAAAACCTCAGGAACCAAATCTGAATGTGTAATTCTGCCTAGTTTGTACTACAGAAATACAAATCAGATTCAGAATCAATGATTTTCACATTTTGATTATCGACAATCTCGTCCAGTTCTTCATTTGCTTGATTGAAAAAAAGAGGCACAAATACAAATGTTTAGTTGAAATTGAATTTTTAGTAAGGCTTCTACATTAAGAAAAGCTAAATATGATGAACAAATAGCACGAATTAGTGAAGACTTAGATTATACGTTATCTTTACGTGAACAATGAATCCAATTACGGGTGTTTTCGGATTTAAAGGTAATTCACCATGAAAGAGATAAAACGAAGCTTGAGCAAGCGCGAATTGGTTCATACTCACAAGCAAAACAGAAATCAAGGAATCGATTTTTGTTTACAAAAAAACACTGAAATAAAAAACAGCTTTTTCAGTTTTATCTATGTTGATTGCCAGGATGTTTGTTCCGATTGAGTACAAAAGCAATTTTATTTTGAGGTAAAGATAGATTTAAAATCATAAAATGATTATTTGCAGGAGTAAAAGAGTGATACAAACTTACACATAAAAAGTAGTTTTTAAAAATCAGATTTTCCATTGAATTTTGAATGCTTTTATCTATTACTGATTTGGTGAAGAATTTTTACTTACTATCCAAAATAAAATGGCAGAAAATGCTCTAAATGTGACAGAATTAAAGGAAAGATTTGTAGATGTATCAGAAGTTATGCAGACAGATATCAAAAAATTGGTACAGTTCCAAATTACGAATAAATCACAAGCTGTTCTCAAGAAAATTTATGCAAAAAATCCAGATGCAAAGGTTGTAATTGAATATACTATCACAAAAAATAAACAATGAAAATATGAATCTGATTTTGTATTTATTTCAAATGGAGATAAATTTGTAGTAAGCTCTCATCAATGATTCAAAGTTGCTACAGATTTGATTTCTCATGCTTTTGATAAGTGGAAGAGACATATACTTGGATTCTGGGGAAAATTATTCAACAAATAGTCTATCAAAATTATAAAATATTTTATTTTTCGTTTAAAATAATATGGCAGAAGCAAATAAAACAATCAGTAGAGAATGATATGAAAAACTCATTGCAGAGCTTCAGGAACTCAAACAGGATAAACTTCCTGCAGTGTTAGAGCAAATTGCAGATGCAAAAGAGCTTTGAGATCTTTCAGAAAACTTTGATTATAAAAATGCTCTCGAAGAAAAAGATCTTATCAATTCTAGAATTAAGCAAATTGAAGAATTGATTGATTGAGTTGAAATTATAGATTCTGACAAAAAATCATGAGTAAAAACAGTTTGATTCTGATCAAAAGTTATTGTTCAGATTGAGGATGATGATCCACATGAAGTTACAATCGTTTGAACATGAGAGGTAAAATATCAACATTGAGAAACTCTTATTTCATTTGATTCTCCTGTTTGACAGGCAATTAGAGGTAAAAAAGCTGGAGATGTAGCAAAGATGAGATTAAACAATGAAAGGAAGGATGTAAAAATCATTTCAGTTAAATAAATTTCAGGAAGAGCGAATCTGTTATGGATTCGTTTTTTCAATTAAAAATTTTAAATCTGATTCGTTGAGATGTTGTTGGATTTTCTATTTCCACGTGTATGTGCATGATGTTGAAAGAAATGAGAATATTTATGCTCTGAATGTAAAAAAGAGCTTTATTCTCATCCAGAAATTTGTCCGTTTTGTCACCAGAAATCTTCAGATTTTCAGGCTTGTAAATCGTGTGCAGAAAGTCAGATTTTGAAATGAATTATAATCTGATTTGCATATAAATGAGTAGCTAAAAAGCTGATTCTTAAAGCAAAATTTGCTCATAAAAAAGATGTGATTTCATTCTTAGCTCAAAGATTAGCTTTATTAGTTCAAACAAATCAACAATTAAAATCTAAACTTGAAAATTTTGAACTTTTTATTTCCTATGTCCCGTCACATTGGAGAAGGTATTATTATGAAAAATGATATAATCAATCCAAGCTTTTGGCAAAATCACTTGCAAACGAACTTTGAATTCCTATGTTAAAATTGGCTTCTAAAAAGAGTTATACAGTTTCTCAGTTGCATCTAAATCGTGAGGAAAGAAAGAAAAATCTGAAGTGAGTATTTTGTGTTGAAGATTTATCTCAGATACCAAATTGATCAACATTTTTACTAGTTGATGATGTTACAACCACAGGTTCGACACTTTCAGAATTGGCAAAAGCTGTTCATGAAGCAAGAAGTGATTTAGAATTTCGGTGAGCCGTGATTGCGAGAAATATGTGATAAATAAGAAGGTGGTGCAATGGTAGCACGCTGGTCTCCGAAGCCGGAAACGTGGGTTCAATTCCCGCCCTTCTTGAATATGATTTCAGACTAAAAAAGTCTGATTTTTTTATTTAAAAAAAAGATAGCGATTGTGAAACCAACCGCTATTCTCCAATTATGCTCGCAACCAATAATCAGGACATGCGAACGTTGCCCAGCAATATATAGTATATTCGTTTTGTATTAAAAGTCAAGCAATTCCGAATTTTGAATTTTGGGTAAAAAAGTCCCCAAAAATTTGACATTCTTTTTTTTGTGTACAATTAGGTATTCCAATTTTATATTTTAATTAAATTAAATATGTCTATTGAAGAAGTAAAAGAGGTAAAAAAAGATCCAATTCAAGAAAGTTTGATGGATTTAAAAAAAGAGGTAGAAGAACCTAAACCATGACAAGTAACGTATTTAATAGAAAGCACTGATAAGAAGTATGATATTTATTCATATAAATTAGCTCAATGATGAACTAAGTGATGAATAAAAAATAAATATGTTAGTCAGATTTGACCATGGGTTGAATGAACTCAGTTTACTGATGCATGATGACGTGAAATCAGTAAAGATAAATTTGATGCTTGAGAAGTAGTTTATCTAAGAGTGCCTAAGAATAAAGACAACAAAGAACAAAATGAAAGGAAAAAGGTTCCTTGAAAGGTAGAATATATTGGGAATAAAAAGGATAAAATGAATAGAAACTGGAAATGGTATAGTTATACTTTTTCACAATGAGGAACTATTTGATGAGTAATGGATAAATTTGAATCTCAGCTTTGATTGCGAGCAGATTATGATAAATTTTGCAGTAAAAATGGTCAGAAATTAAATAAAGAATATTTTGATAAGTGAGAAACTATTTATTATAGGGAAGCTAATACCGATATTATAGATTCAACGCCTATAATGACTTTAGATGAGATTATGAAATTATCTGATAATGATCTTCGTCAAATACTTAAACATCAGTCAGGCGAGGCAAATAAGGCTTCTTGTTTTTGGCGTAACGATAAAAAAGGATGGTATATGGTCATAAATGGTAAAAAGTTATATAAGTTTGATCCTAATTTTAGTAAAGAAAATACGTCGTATATTGATGTTGAGGCTCATGAAAGTGCAACAAATGTATATGGTATAGCTATCGCTAAAAAAACATGAAATAAATATCGTTGAGTGTATATTGATTATGCTGGCTCAGTATATAGGTGAGATTTGATTAATAATTTTTTTCTATGTCCTAATACAAGTGAATATAGAAAATAAAAATATGAATTGTATAAACCGGAATTAATAGATATCGTAAAGATATCTATTAATTTTGTAATATAAAAAATAATTTAGATTAAATGTGTAAAAAAGTCCCTGATTTTTTGCTTTTTTTGAAAATTTTGGATATAATTAGGAGTGATTTATAAAATAATATGATTAGAATGCCTGATGAAAATACAACTCCTATTTGAGCTAATCAATCATCACAGAATGATCAAGCTACTACAAATCAGACTTGAGATGATTTTGTATTAGATTTTGGAGAGGGAGAAAATAATGTAGAAATTACAAGTCCAGTAGTGGAAACAGATAATCTGGAAAGTGAGCAAGATGGAAATGAGGAAATGGTAAGGACTGATATAGATTTGAATAGTGATGATTTGTTTGGAGAAGAGAAGAAAGATGAAGAAAATGTAGTTGCTCAACAAGATGATATAAAAATAGAGGATGAAAAAGCTGATGAATGAAAAGCGAGTGATGATTTTGATATTTCATTGGAAGATAGCCCTATCCAAGATACTCAAGAAATTAGTGAAGATGAAAAAAAATCAGAACAAGAAATCTCGTTTGATTCTGAAGATATTGGAGAAAAGCCTGAAGAAATAGATGAAGTCAAAGCTGAAGAACCTCAAAACGATGAGGTGATTGATAATGAAGATGATTTGTCTGATAAAGAGGACAATTTAGGGGAAGATTTACAATCTTCAGAAGTAGAAAATGCAGGTAAAAATGAAATGGTAAATGATGAGGTAATAGATGATCATCATGAAAATCTAGATGAAAAAGTTGATGCTAATTTAGAAAACAATAATGGAGAAATTGTTGATGAGAATTCGCAAGAGAATGTAAACACTGATGAAAAAATGGATATCTCAGAATCTGAAGAAAAAATTGATTTTGATGGTGAAGAAGGCGATATTGAAGATGATCTTGAAGAAAATGCAGTTATTGAAGATTCAGAAAATACAGTTGAGGAAAATACTGCTATTGAAGATTCAGAAAATCCAATTGAAAATAATACAGAAGCATGATTAAATGAAATAGAAGATAATTTAGTAAAGAATCAGGATGATGGAATGAATGTAGATTTAAGCGGCTGAGAGCCTGTTTTGAATGTAGAAAATGAAAATAAAATTGATTGATATCAAGAAGAATCTCTGGATAATGGTAATAATTCTGATTTAAATCCAGTAGTAAATAATGATACACAAGAATCTTTAAATCAACCAGAAATTGGAGATTTGTTATGAGATTCTCCTATAGATTTTTCACAGGAACAGGAAAATGTTAGTGCTGTAGAAAATAATGTTGTTTGAGAAATTAATCAAGAACCTATCGATACTCCAGTAAATATGGATATTATGTCAGAAAATACTGAGATGGTAAACGAAAATAATCAAAGTGAAAATCCTGCCAATAATGAAACAGAAAATTCTGTCAATAATGAGTTAGAGAATCAAACTTTCACTTTAGATTACCAAGATTCAACTTTGGATGAATCTCAGAAAGAATTAACTGAAAATATATCTAATGAAAATGTGGAGAATGCTAATGTGGGAGAAAGCCAAGTTAATACAGAGGAAAATCAAATTATTCCTGGAGAGCTCCAGATGAACATGGAAGGAGTGGATACTACTATTAATGCAGTACAGGAAGATAAAGATCAATCTGAACTTCAGCAAATTACTTCAACTTTGTCGTTAGATCAGATTTTAGATGGTGAATTAAATACAAATCCTGAGTTTACAGATGATTCAAAAGCAGTGCCAGTAAATGTACAAAATAAAAAATGATTATTTGGAAACAAAAAAATGGTGTGAATCCTTGCTGGAATAGGGATCTTTTTATTAGCAGGAGCTGTGGTAGTTTTAGCTTTTCCATTTGGTAGTTCTGAAAGAAAACCATGATCAGTTGTAGATACACAAGATGTGACCGAAGAGTATGTGGATGATGATCATCAATCAGCAGATATGACTGATGACTTAGAACAAAACTCAGAAGACATCGATTTATGAGAGGTGCATGGTGGTAATGCTACTATTCAGGAAGATTTTCCAGATGTAGATTGGGAAGATGAATATGATAATTCAAGTGATTGGCAGGAAGATTCAGATTCTCCAAATCCATATATATGTGAGTGAAGTGAATGTTATTCATCAAATAATTGAGTACAAGATGATGAACTAGAAATGAGTGATGTTTTGCCAGTTATTGCCGATTTTAAATCAAGTGCTGAAAGGTTTTATACTGTTTGAGATGATATGCAAGATAAGAAACTTATAAAATATTCGTTGCAGTTAATTTCAGTATGTAATAGTTATCAAGAGCAAATCGAAAACTGAGAATGACTTGATGAGGTAAGTTTTTCATCATTTAAAGAGAAAGGACAATCTTTGTTGGTAAAAATTGAGGAATATTATTTATGAGATGATACAGAATTATTTATAAGTAGTAGTGATAACGGAAATTATTGATGAGATGATGATTTGAGAGATTATATATATGATAGGGCAAATTGATATGTAAATTAAAATAATTATTAAAAATATACAAAATAGGGATTGTAAGAATTAAGTATTTTTGTACTATAATAAAGTATGTTAAAAGAAAAATTTTTG
>OCTX012196277.1_pt1 | contig 17217 bp, 15 predicted proteins | sample 1539691 | NCBI WGS metagenome assembly OCTX01 (sample SAMN02144231, study PRJEB22623) | gut metagenome | biome: sheep rumen | host: Ovis aries | place: New Zealand | reverse complement strand
AACACCTCTATCTTCATTTTCCCGCCTTTGTGATGTATAACAACATCCTTGGATTTCGATAGAAATTGTGCTTAGCTGTTTTAAATTAATATTTCTGTAATTTGGAAAAGAAAGAAACCGTTTTTTCTCCATTTCATTCACCTGCTACGATATCAAAGCGACTTGATTGAGCCTCAATGCGGCGAAACCACTTGAGGTGGAATTCGTCATAGAACGAACAGGCTTGGTGTCTGTCACAACTATATGTGCATCAAGGCCTGCCCCAACCCCTGCAACAAATTGAAATCCATCGACGCCGGCATCCATCTCATTCGGTTTAGAAAAAGATATTAAATCAGCTCCCACATACCAGCCTGGCCCTCCACTGGCGCCTAGATATGTCGCAGGGCCATACAAGTCGTATACTGTATCCCTGTTTGTACATTGAACTGCCAGTCCAACGCCTGCATCGAGAAGGCCAAGTGACGCGGTTTCATTTACACCGGGGACAGCGTAGCTCCACTGCCAGTCAACGTTCCCCTTATCATCAAAACACACCCCTATACTTACTGACACGCCAAAGAAAAGATTAAGGTTCGCGCCAAACGAAATACCAATTGTCCATGTACCAAATGGATCAATACTATTAACAGGATTATTCAGACAATATGCGAATAAATTATAACTAATGAAATCTCCACTAGCCCCCAGGTACGACGTATCGTCCGCATTAATAAACCGGCAAATCGCAGGATCGTAATAGCGGCTCTGCAGGTAATATAGGTCACTATCCGTGTCGTAGTAGTAGCCACGATAGCTCAGGGGGATAATAGTAGCAAAGGTTTTTTACGCTGCTTAACTACCCTATCCCCAAAAGAAGAAATAGTCAAAATAATAGCTATAAATATACTATATTATAATATTACATTTGTCAACAGGTGCTTACACTTTGGGAACCCATGCTGCATATCCTACGTAGCACCGGTCTAATGGCATAACAAGCACGGCGCTGCGTTCGCCCCGCTTCTGAACTGCCAAGCATTTCCACACCTCATCTTTTGAACACCTATCGGCGTAATCTTCGATAAATTGCCGGTCAGCTACCATATCTGTGACGAAGTTTTCAAAATCCACTGCGCCAAGCCTGACGGTCTTTACTATCTCATACGGTTTTTCTTGTGTCAAATCGTGTGGCTTCAATAGATCATCTAACACCCTCGGCATCCTCACGAAAAACGCGCACCCAGTCTTCGCCATGAAATTACCTCCCCAAAAAGTATTTGGACCCGTTAATTGAGCCTATTGATAATGTTTCAATAGAACTCTGATAAGTGGTGATAAAATAATCATTAAATGATCAAAATTCGCCATTCTCGCTAATAAATGGAACTTTTTCGAAAAAATTATAGCACAGTGCGCCACGGTTTGTAAAACCCAACAACACGAAAAAAGAGGAAGATGCCTGCGGCAACTTCCTTTAGCAATGAAATATATTATGTTCTGTCTGCAGAACGAACCAAGCAAATCAAATTTGCATTGGAAGAGAAATAGAAGCACGGAACAATAGAAGAGGTCGGAAAAGCAGATGTTTTTCCGACCTCTTTGTATGTTGGTATGAATTAATTAGCTGGGCCGATGTCGATCCAATCGGTCAACCATTTTTCGTAGGTGATAGACCAGAGACGCATCTGTCGCCTTCCCAGATAGGTGCGAAAATGCCATTCCGTCTCCTCCTGCCGGGTGGTGCCGTCGGATTCAATGAAAGTGACTTCATCACGCGGCCCATTTGGTTTGACCGGGACATCAGCAAATGCCGGAACGGAGACGGAAGCAAGAATCAAAAGCGCAAGAAATAAACTAAGCAAACGTTTCATCATTTTCCTCCAATAACAGGGAGCGAAGCAAAGGGTTCATTCCCCAGATTATCTTCGTCGATCTCGTTGATCTGGACACCGGCGGAGTAGAGATAGTATTGGCCATCCTGAAAAACGATGTACAAATCATCGGAAAAAGCTACTGTGTCCTCCGTGATGACGGACTCCGGATATTCTGTGTCTGCCAAATAATCTGCATCCGTGGGATGGCCGGCCGGCTGAATGATGACGAAATACGACAAAACAAACAGTGACAGCAGAAGCAAATAGGCAAAGATACTTGGACGGCGCTTCTGTGTGAATCCCGCATTTTGTAAGGCTTCAAAACGAGCCAGAAGCTGCTTCTGATCCCATACAAGAGCGGAGGCACCAACTGGAGCACCGCGCTCAAGCGCCTGATTTGCTAAGCTTTTCAGTGTTTCTAAATAGGCATCGACCTCCTCAGCGTGCATGCCGGCAGTCACCCTGGCATCACATTGCAGTTCTATCAGCATGTCGATCTCTGCACGGGAAATGTGGGCCAGCGGATTCCACCAGAACAGGGCTTGTATGACCAAAAAGAACAGCTTTTTCCATCCGTCATGGGAACGGATATGCTGAACCTCGTGGCGCAGGATAATTCTCCACTGCTCTTCCGGCAGTTCAATATCCGGCAGGTAAATGACCGGACGGAAGAGACCGGCCACATAGGGACGGCTGATCGAAGGCGAGACCAGAAGTCCAAAGCTGCTGCCAAGCTCGCCTGCAAGGTCAATCAAATCCGGACGGTCGACCGGCGGGAAATTGCGGCTGGCTTTGATGAAACGGATCTGCTTTAAAAAATCACACAGAAGAAAAGCCAAAGTGCCGGCAAGCCAAACAGCGAACAGCAGAGAAGCAAAGGTGAAGGAACCCGCAACCGAGCGGCTCAGAAAGCGCCTTGCCGCAGGTAGTACGTGCAATGATTGAATGATAAAACATTTGCCGGAATCAAGCGGAATAAGTAGTCGCACAACGCCCAGAAGAACCATAAAGAGCAAAAAGGATGTTGTCCGCTTTGCCAGAAACACGCTGCTTCGCCGCATGATAAAAGCCGCGATCAAAGCAATGTTGAAAAAAACGACAGAACTGACGACGGAATAGACCGTAATGCCCATGGGTTATTTCATCCTCTCTCTGCGTTTACGCAGAATCTCCTCCAACTTATCCATGGTTTCAGCGGATAGATTCTCGTCATCAAGCATTGCAGTCAAGAGTAAAGGATAAAACTCTTCGCCACCAGGCTGGAAAAGATTTTCACGATAATAATCACCAATTCCAAAAGAAGGCGCATAAAGCCGCCCCCACACTTTGCCGCTTCGGGTAAAACCGTCTTCATGAATGGCATCCTTTTTTAACATGCCGTTGAGAAGAATGTGGATGGAGTTGTCTTTCCAGGTTTTATCTTCCGACAGGCTCAGAATGTCTGCGCGAGACAGCGGACGATCTGCCTTCCACAGGACATTCATAATTTCCAGTTCACTTTTTGTAAGTTTCATAATCTCTCCCTATACCCCCCACAAAAACTATTTTCAGTTTACAATAACAAAAACAATATTTCAATACATAATTGGTGTTTTTGAAAATAAATAAAGCAAAGGACTTTCTAAATGATTAAAATTATATTATAATATCAACTGATTAATGCCCCAATAATTGAGTGAGGTTTGATCATGATTACCGAGGCAGAAGTCCGTGCGCGTCTGATCTGCAACGACGCTTTGTTTGAAAACATTTTTCTATGTCAGCAGAAATTTGAAATTGTTCCTTATCATAAACACATTGGAGCAAGTATTGCTTATCAAGATATCCAGGAATTAAAAACGACGTGTTTCGACACGTCGTTTTTTTGTTCTGCCAGAAGGAAAAGTCTTTGACGATGCAGGCATTCCATCGTATAATCAAATCAAATAATCGGGGAGACCCATATGGACGAGGAATGATCGTTTAGTGAGGTGATAAAAGTGCGACCGCCGATCGTTAAGCTTGCAAAAATGTTGACGGATTGCATGGATGCCAGGCTGGGGCTCGTTCGTATGGACGAGAGCCGCTGGGAGTATAAGCTGCTGGACACTCTGCTGACGGATGAGATGGCGGAGATCATGCTCAAAATGGGCCGGCGCAGGCCGACCACGGCGGCAGAGCTGTCGAAAAGGCTTGGCCGGGAGGAGACGCGGATCCAGACGCTTTTGGACGAATTGTCGGAGATCGGTCTTGTGGAATATAACCGACACAACAGCGACCGGCACAGGCAATATGTGGTGCCGATCTTCGTCGTGGGCAGCGCGGAGAATCTGGTCTTGAACAAGCCACTCCTGGAAAAGCACCCGGAGATTGCGGAATTCTTCTATCAGATGGCGGAGGAGCCGCTGAAGCTGATTTCCCATATGGTGCCGCCCGGCGGCGCGGGACTGGGCTTCCACGCCATCCCGATTGAACGCGCGATCCCGAAGGGGAGCCGCTCGCTCAGCATCGAACGGCTTTCGTACTGGCTGGAGAAATACCGGGATCAGCTGGCCATCAGCGACTGCGTATGCCGCACGAGCATGATCCTTCGCGGTGAGGGCTGTGGAGAGCTGCCGGACAAGGGTTGTATTCAGGTGGGCGATTATGCCGACTACCTGGTGGAGACAGGAAAGGCGGAACGGGTGAGCTACGACGAGGTGATTGCCCTGCTCAAGCGCTCCGAGGAAAACGGCTTTATGCACCAGGTCACCAACGGCGACGGCGGGGAGGATATCTTTGCCATCTGCAACTGCTCGGTGGGAAACTGCTTTGCCCTGCGCTGCTCGCAGCTGTTCAACAATCAGAACGGCTCCGCCTCGGCCTACCGGGCCGTGGTGAACAGGGAAAAGTGCGTCGCCTGCGGCAAGTGCGCCGAGGTCTGCCCCGCCGGCGCGGTAAGGCTCGGGCGGAAACTGGACACGAAAAACGGCCCCGTCGTCTATGAAAACGAACCGCTTGCCGGCGAGACGAAGGGTTGGAGCGAGAAAAACTGGCACCCGGATTATCGAGACCGCAACCAGATCAACTGCTATCCGGGCGGTACCGCGCCGTGCAAGTGCGCCTGCCCGGCCCACGTTTCCATTCAGGGTGTGCTGCAGCTCGTCAAGGAGAAGCGCTATCTGGACGCGCTGAGGCTGCTGCGGCAGGATAACCCTTTCCCGTCCGTCTGCGCAGAAGCCTGCGACCATCGCTGCGAGAAGGTCTGTATGCGGGGGAGCGTCGATGCCCCCATGGAAATCAGCGCGGCCATAACGCGCCTGGCCGACATGGAGCAGCAGCTTTCGCAGGAGCTCGTCCCGCATAAAGTGCGCATGAAGGGCGAGGAGAAGGACTACGATCTGCCCGTGGCCGTCGTCGGAGCGGGCTATGCCCAGCTCAGCTGCGCCTATTTCCTCGCGCAGATGAGCTATCCCGTGACGGTGTTCGGCACGGCGGAGCTGTGCAGTCCGGCAGAGCGGTCAATCATGGAAAAGCTGGGGGTTCGCTTTGCGGAGGGCTGCCCCGAGCCCGGCGCTTATGCCGCGGTCTATCCGGAGCTGTTTCCCATTCAGAAAAAGGATGCAGCAGCTCAGATCGAGGAAGGGCATGAGGCTGCCAAGAGCATCCATCGCCATTTGCACGAGGGACACAGTCTGACCCTGGCGAGAGACCCGCGCAGCTTCCGTGCCTTCCGCCGGGACGATGTGGCGCTGCCGCCGGAAAAGCTGAGAATGCATGACTGCCTCTCTTGCGGCGTGAGCTATGTGGATCCCAACCGCTGCATCGGCTGTGGGATCTGTACGACGCGCTGCTTCTTTGATGCGATCCGCTTGGAGCGCAGCCATCCTGAATTTGCCGATTACTGCAGCGCGGATGACACGGTGAAGAAGGTCGTGGTGGGTGGAGTACGGCGCGCGGGGAAAATCGCGATCAAGAGCATTTCAAAAAGCTGACGCGGGAGCGTGAATACTTCAGCCTCGTCCGTCCGATCCGCAGCAAGGCTATGGCGCCGGCAAGTCTCGGCGAGCGCACCGTGGGCACCAAGGCTTACTGCGGCTCCTCTTCCAAAAAAGGTCATCATTTTATTGGATAATAAATGAAAAATGTATCAGACCTCGCCGCAAAGCGGAAGGAAGACAGAAATTGCGCGCAAGTAAAGAGGGAGGAATCCGTCAATGAAAACCGGGCTTATCATGGAAGGCGGCGCCATGCGCGGGATGTTTACCTGCGGGGTGATTGACGTCTTCCTCGAAGAGGGCTTGCGCTTTGAGGGCGCGGCCGGGATCTCGGCGGGCGCCTGCTTCGGCTGCAACTTCAAATCGGGCCAGATCGGGCGGGCGATTCGCTACAACAAGCGATACAGCCGCGATCCCAGATACTGCAGCCTCCGCTCTCTGCTGAAAACGGGCGACCTTTACGGAGCGGACTTCTGCTACCGCGAGCTGCCGGACGTGCTTGACCCCTTTGACCGGAAAGCCTTCGCCGAAAACCCCATGGCCTTTTATGTCGGCGCCACCGACGTGGACAGCGGCGAAATCGTCTTCCACAAATGCAGCGACGGCGGGGAGAGGGACATGCTCTGGATGCGTGCCTCGGCCTCCATGCCCATGGTCTCCCGTATCGTCGAGGTGGACGGCCGCCGCCTGCTGGACGGAGGAATTGTCGATCCGGTGCCGTATCGCTTCATGGAGGAGGCGGGCTACGACCGAAATGTATATATCCTGACACAGAGCGCGGGCTACCGGAAAGAAAAATCCTCCGCGCTGCCGCTGATGTATGCCGCCCTGCGCCGTACGCCGAGGATGGCGGAGGCCATGGCTGTGCGCCACGAGGTTTATAACCGGCAGATGGAGGAGATTGACGCGAAGGCGCGGCGCGGGGAGATCCTGGTGATCCGCCCGCCGCAGAGTCTCGGCATCCGTCGGACGGAGCACGACCCGGAAAAACTGGAGCGGGTTTACCAGACCGGACGGAGCGAAGCACGCAAAGCGCTGCCAGCGCTCAGGGCCTTCCTGGCCGCCGCACGCTGAAACAAAAGGCAGGGAGCAACATGTATATCTTAGTCGGCGAAGCAGCGGAAAGCAGCTGCGATGGCCTTCTGAAAGCCGCTCTGCACGCCAGAAAAAAGAAACAGTCTCTGGCCCGACTCCTGATACGGTCAGAGCGGGAGATAAAACAGACTCTAACACAAGGAGAAACAAGATGAAAAAAACAATTACTCTGATCCTTTCCTTTCTTCTGCTGCTTGCTCTCGCCGCTTGCGGCGACGCTGCCGCGCCGACAAAAACGGAGGAAACAGCCTCCGTGCAGGCAGAGACGACGCCTGCCGCGGAGGAGACCGAGCCTGCCGCGGAAGAGCCGCAGCAGACCCTGCGTTACGCAGAAATCACGGTCCGGGACTACGGTACGATCAAGCTGGAGCTGGACGCGGGCAGCGCGCCGCTCACGGTGGCAAACTTCATCAAGCTGGCCGAGGCAGGCTTTTACGACGGTCTGACCTTCCACCGCATCATGGACGGCTTCATGATCCAGGGCGGCGACCCCTCGGGCAACGGAACCGGCGGCTCGGGCGAGACAATCCCGGGCGAGTTTGCCCAGAACGGCGTAGACAATCCCATCAGCCATGTCAAGGGCGTGATCTCCATGGCGCGTGCCAAAGATCCGAACAGCGCGAGCTCCCAGTTCTTTATCACCGTCGCGGACGCGACCTTCCTTGACGGCAGCTATGCGGCCTTCGGCCGCGTGACCGAGGGCATGGAGATCGCTGAGCAGATCGCGAAGGACGCCCGCCCCATCGACGACAACGGCACCATTCCCGCCGATCAGCAGCCGGTGATCGAGAGCATTGTGATCACGGACTAAAGAAAAAGAGGACGCAGGAGATCAATCCGTCTCTTGCGTCCTCTTTCGGCAATTCGATGCTGTGCTCGGTCAGGAGAATCTTGATGGCCTCATCCGTGAGGCGGCTTTTCGGGAGGCGTTACAGTTCCCTTTCCTCAGCCGGGCGAAGCAGGAGCAGCGCGACATCGTTTACGTTTGTTCCGGTCGGCCCTGTCGTAATCAGGCCGCCGACACGCTGCAGCGCATGGTAGGCGTCGTTATTGCGCAGCGCGTCCTCGATCCGAATGCCGCAGCGCGCCATCGCGTTTGCTGTATCGCCGTCCGCGAAGCCGCCGGCGGCGTCTGTCGGGCCGTCCGTGCCATCGGAACCGAAGGAAAAAACGGCGGCATTGGGAATTCCGGCGAGCTTCTCGGCCGCCGCGAGGGCGATCTCCTGGTTGCGGCCGCCAAGGCCGCTGCCGGTCAGATGCACGACGGTTTCGCCGCCTGCAAGAAAAGCAAGGGCTTTTTTCGTCTGCCGATGGCTCCGCGCAATCGCAGCGAGAAAACGCCCGGCTTCCCGCGCCTCACAGTCCAGGCAGTCGGTCAGAATCACCGGCTCGTAGTTCAGCTCCCGGCAGCAGGCCGCTGCCGCAGCGCAGAGCTCCCGTACACTGCCGGTCACCACGGTCGTCACGTTGTGCAGCTGCTTGGGCGTTTCGTTTTGCAGACAGGCCAGCGCGCGCTCCGATAAGCGCAGGCTGTATTTCTTAACGATGGACATCGCGTCGGCACAGGAGCTGCTGTCCGGATAAGCGGGGCCGGAGGCGATCATGTCCAGCGGATCGCCGATGATGTCGGACAGCACAATGCTGAAGACTCGGGCCGGAGCGCAATGGGCAGCGAAACGACCGCCCTTGACTGCGGAGAGACGCTTTCGCACGGTGTTCATCTCCACAATGTCGGCGCCGGAGGCAAGAAGCTGCGCGGTGATGCTCTGCAGCTCTTCTGCCTCGATCAGCGGCGATTCGAACAGCGCACTGCCGCCGCCGGACAACAGAAACAAAACCGTGTCCTCCGGCTGCAGCGCCTCCGTGATCCAAAGGGCCTCCTCTGTGGCGCGGAAGCTGTTTTCGTCCGGGACCGGATGCCCCGCTTCCCGGATGAGGAGCGGGGGAATCGGCCCCTGCGCGTGGCCGTATTTTGTGATGACAATCCCGCCGTCCATGCGTTCGCCCAGCAGTTCGGCGGCAGCCTTTGCCATGGACCAGGCAGCCTTGCCGACCGAAACAACAATCAGCCGCCCGCTGCCGAAGCTGTTTCCGCGCAGGGCTCGGCGCACGGCCTCATCCGGCTGCACCTGGCGGATCGATGAGCGGACAATGCGGTCACAATCTTCCCGCAGCGTAGTATGCCAGCTCATATCAAAGACCGTTGACGACGTTGACGGGCGCTCCGTCCAGAAAAGCCTTCAGGTTTTCGGCGGAGATCGTCATAATACGCTCGCGCGCCTCTCTGGGCGCCCAGCTGATGTGAGGAGTAATCAGACAGTTCTTTGCCGACAGAAGCGGATTGTCCGGCGAAATCGGCTCGGTGGAAACAACGTCGAGCCCCGCGGCGGCAACCTTGCCGGCGTTGAGTGCATCGGCCAGATCCTGCTCGACGATCAGCGGGCCGCGGCTGTTGTTGATGATGATGACGCCGTCTTTCATCCGGGCGATGCTGTCCCGGTTGATGATGCCCCGGGTGCTTGGGAAAAGCGGGCAGTGCAGCGCGATCACGTCCGATTCGTGCAGCAGTGTGTCCAGATCGGCATATTCGGCAATGGCGCGGCCCGCATCGGTTTCGCGGCTGCCGGTGGCGAGCACGCGCATCCCGAGCGCCCGGGCGATGCGGCCTGTGGTCTGACCGATTTTGCCGAAGCCGATGATGCCCATGGTTTTCCCGGCCAGCTCGATCAGCGGGTAATCCCAGAAGCACCAGTCCGGGTTCGAAGCCCAGCGGCCCTGATGAACCGCCTCGGAATGGTGGGCGACATGGTGGCACAGCTCCAGCAGCAGGGCAATGGCAAACTGCCCTACCGCGGCGGTGCCGTAGGTGGGCACATTGGAGACCGGAATCCCCTTCTCCGCGGCACAGGCGACGTCCACAACGTTGTAGCCGGTGGCCAGTACGGAGATGTACTTCAGGTTCGGACAGGCGTCCATGACTGCGCGGCCGATGGGACATTTGTTGGTCAAAACAATTTCCGCGTCGCCGATCCGCTCGGCGATGACAGCGTCGTCAGCGGGGGTGCGGTCATAGACCGTCAGCTCTCCGAATGCCTCCAGAGCTGCCCAGCTCAGATCCCCCGGATTCTCCGTATAACCGTCCAGAATCACAATTTTCATGATGTGTACTCCTTTGCAAAACTGCCCCGGGCATTTGTCCGGGGCAGCATTTTGTTTGCTTTCTTATTTCCAATAGCGGGTTTCAAGCCGCTCCATATGCTGCTTCATGATCGTATAGGCAGCCTCAGAATCACCGGCGAGAACGGCGTTGCCGATCTGCACATGCTCGTCGTAATTGCCCTGCCGGTAAAAATCCGACTGAATGGTGCGCTCGCGGATCATGTTCCACATCTTCTGCTCCATGGCCTTCCAGATCATCTCATAGAGCACGACAAACAGCTGGTTTCCGCTGGCGCGGGCCAGGCAAAGATGAAAGTCCTCGTCGGTTTTTTCAGAGTAAATCTCCTGCTCGGACTCCCGATGAAAACGCTCAAGAATCTCCTGCAGCCGTTTTTTCTCCGTTTCGCTGAGGTTTGCCGCAGCGTCGCGGGCGACCTCCGGCTCCAGAATCTGCCGGACGCGGATGATCTCCTGCGGGTCTGTGGCGTGGACCCAATCGTTGGAAACGACGTTGACCTGCTTGACAAACACGCCGGCACCATGCACGGATTCCACGAGGCCGCTGAGCTCAAGCGCGCTGAGCGCCTCCCGCACGGGAACGCGGCTGACGCTGAACATCTGGCACAGCTCCTTCTCGCTGGGAAGCTTATCGCCCACGGAAAAGCTGCCGTTCAGGATCGCCTCGCGAATCTGATGATAGATTTGAATGTAGAGCTTGCTGCTGGATACCGGGCTGAATGCTTGCATATAAATTCTCCCGTCAAAAGATTCACAAAACGGAATGCCCCTGTTTTTTTACCACAGAGGGATTCGGTTTGTCAATCATTTTCCCATGGGTACGGGAGCCGGCGCCGCATCCGCTGAGAATGCGGCGCCATGCCCCGTGATTTTGTGTTAACCGATGATCGTGCCGGGAAGCCAGGTGACCAGACCGGGCACATAGGTAATCAGGAACAGAACAATAATCAGCGGGATCAGGAAGGGCAGGATCGCCTTGTACATCTTTTCGATCGTGATACCGGCGGTCTTGGCACAGATAAAGAGGCTGGTGCCCACGGGCGGCGTGCACAGGCCGATCATCAGGTTCAGGACCAGAACCACGCCGAGATGCAGCGGGTTGATGCCATAGGCGGCCATCAGCGGAACCAGGAAGGGCAGGGTGATGGTCATGGCGGCCAGCGCTTCCATGAACATGCCGATGATGAGGAAGGCAATGTTCACGATCAGCAGGATCAGATATTTGTTGTCCGTCAGCGCGACAAGAGCACGGCTCATGGCGGAGGTCATGCCGAGCATGGTGACAAGCCAGGAGAAGGCGGCGGCACCGCAGATGATGCAGAGAATACCGGCGCTGTCGCGAGCCGTTTCGATCAGGGCATTTTTTACATCCTTCCAGCCGAGCTCGCGGTAGACGATAACGGCAAGAATGAAGGCGTAGGTAGCGGCGATGCAGGCGGCCTCGGTGGGGCTGAAAATACCGGTCCAGATACCGCCGATGATAATGATGGGAGTCAGGAGAGACAGCAGCGCTTCCTTGGTGGCGACGCCGACTTCCTTCCAGCTGAACTTCTCGGTCGGATAATTGCGGCGCTTGGAGATGATAAAGACCAAAATGCTGGTGGCGACGGCCAGCAGCAGGCCGGGCACGATGCCGCCGATAAAGAGCGAGCCGACCGAGACCTCGGTCATCATGCCGTAGACCACCATGGGGATGCTGGGCGGGATGATGGGACCGATGGTGGCGGAGGCTGCAGTAACGCCGGCGGAGAAGTCGGCGTCGAAGCCTTTTTCCTTCATCGCGTCGATTTCAATCTGGCCGAGACCGCCGGCGTCAGCCACGGCGGAGCCGCTCATGCCGGAGAAAACGATGGAGGCTACAACGTTGGCATGCCCGAGACCGCCGGGGATCCAGCCTACCCAGGCGGAGGCGGCGCGGAATATTTTTCGCGTGATGCCGCCGGTGTTCATGAGCTTCGCAGCCAGAATGAAGAAAGGAATGGCCAGAAGCGTGTAGCCGCTGGCGTTGCCGATCATGCGGTGGAAAATGGCGACAGGGGTAAAGTTACCGGTCACAACGACCGTGAAAATGGCGGAAATGGACAGGGAGTAGGCAATGGGCACGCCAAGCACCATCAGCAGCAGAAAACCGCCGACGAGAAGTAAAACATATCCGGCAAAGCTCATGCTTCCACCTCCTTGATTGCCTGCGCGGCCGGAGCATTCTCCGGCCTGCGGTCCATGATCAGCCGGATCAGATGCACAATGGAGAAGACGCATCCGATCGGGAATGAGAGATAATAGATACCGTTGCGGATGGGGATCGTCTTGTAATAGGTGCCCCAGGTAGAGCGAATGATGGAGATGCTGCACACAATGCCAGCCACGAGGAAGGCAATCAGCAGCAGATCAATCACGTCCATGTAAATCTGCCAGGTCTTGGGCGAAAGCTTGTTGCTGACAAAGGTCAGGCGAAGGTGCTCTTCCTTTGAGAAAGTCATGGACATCCCGATAAAGGTGACCCAGCACAGCCCCACCAGGGTCAGCTCATACTGCCAGGTTACGGGGGAGTTGAAAATTGAACGCATGATGACGGAATAGACGATGATGAGGCAAAGCGCCGCCAGAATCGTAGCGCAGAGCGCGCCGGCCGCCCATTCCAATATTCCGCTCAGCTTGCGGATAAAAGCTTTCATGTTAATCCCACCTTTTATTAAAGAGAGGGAGGCACGGCAGACGCTGTGTCTCCCCCGGTTCGTTGACAGGGAACTTACTTGAGGGCGTTGATGCGGGCAACCAGATCCTCCGCCCAGTCATTGGCAGCGTAGAAGTCGGCGTAGACGCTCTGGGCCTGCTCAATGAAGGGAGCGGTGTCGGGGTAGCCGATCTGCATGCCGGCGGCCTCAAGCTCGGAGAGCATCTGGGCCTCGGAATCAACGATGGCCTTGCGGTGCTCGGCGCCGAATTCCTTGGCGGCGTCAAGCAGAACCTGCTGAATGTCGGCGGGCAGCTTGTTCCAGGTGGTCAGGCTGAAGATCATGTCCTTGGGCTGGTACTGATAGTTCACCATGGTGAGGTACTTCTGCACATCCTGGAAGTTGTTGGCGTAAATGTTGGCCACGGGGTTCTCCTGACCGTCAAAGGTGCCCTGCTGCAGAGCCAGATACAGCTCGGAGAAGGCGAAGGGGGAGGCGCTGGCGCCGTAGGCGGCAAAGATCGCCATGGTCATCTGATCCTCGGGGGTACGGAATTTCAGGCCGGCCAGATCTTCCGGCTTCTCAATGGCGCGCTTGGAGTTGGTGAACTGGCGCAGGCCGTTTTCCCAGTAGGCCAGCTGGATCATGTTGTTCTCTTCCAGACCTTCCAGCAGCTCCTGGCCGATCTCACCGTCGAGAACCTTGTACACATGCTCGTAGTCGGAGAACAGGAAGGGCAGGCTCAGAGCCTTGAACTTGGGGCAGAAGTCAGCCTGCTGGCCAGAGGGCAGCATCATGGCGTCGAGGTTGCCCATCTTGACCATTTCGATCATCTCTTTGTTGCTGCCGAGCTGCTCGGCGGCATAGATCTCAATGGTGACGCGGCCGTTGGTGCGCTCATTGACGGCCTTTGCGAAGTGCTCGAGGGAGATGTGGATCAGGTTGGAAGTCGTGTCGCTGTGACCGATGCGAATGGTGTAGGTGTCTTCTTTTCCGGAGCTGCTTCCGCAGGCGCAGAGGGCAAAAACCATAACGAGTGCAAGCAGCAGGGCGATGAGTTTTTTCATTTTTTTCCTCCATTATTCGTATTTTTTTCCGGCCACGCCGGAGAGTTCACTTCAAAAGAGCCTTGGCCTGGGCGATGATATTTTCAACGGTGATGCCGTTCATGGCGAGCAGACGCTCATAGGGGGCAGACTGACCGAACTGATCCTGAACGCCGATGCGCTTGAGCTTTCCTTTGCCGCGCTCTGCAATGATCTCGGCCACCGCGCTGCCGAGACCGTTGAGAATATTGTGATCCTCGACGGTAATGAGGCAACCGCAGTCGTCGATGCAGGCGTTCACGGCCTCCTCGTCAAGCGGCTTGATGGTGTGCATATCCAGAACTCTGGCACGGATGCCGTCCGCAGCCAGCCGATCGGCGGCCTCCAGGGCGAGACGAACCGTGTCGCCGTTGGCGATGATGGCCAGGTCTCCGCCTTCGCGGAGCTTCTTGGCCTTGCCTATGACGAAAGTTTCCTTTTCATCGTAGATCACGGGAATCGCATCGCGGGTAAAGCGCAGATACACCGGGCCGTCAAAAGCGGCGGCCTCTTTCACCAGCGCCTTGGCGGCGTAGTAGTCGGCGGGCATGATGACCGTCATGTTGGGCAGCGTACGCATGATGCCCATGTCCTCGATGGCCTGATGGCTCGCGCCGTCGTTGGCCGGGGTCAGACCGCCGTGAGAGCAGGCAATCTTGACATTCAGGTGCGGATAGCAGATTTCCTGCCGGATCATCTCGCAGATCCGCATGGAGCCGAAGGCCGCATAGGTGACGACAAAGGGAATCTTGCCGCAGGTGGCCAGTCCGGCAGCCACGCCGGCGCCGTTTTGCTCGGCGATGCCGACATTCAGGTATTGCTCCGGCAGCTCCTTGCGGAAGGCGCCGGTTTTGCAGCTTTTGCCGATGTCGATATCGACGACGAGGATGTTCCTGTTTTCTCTGCCAAGCTCTACGATTGCCTCACCGAAGCCATCGCGGGTCGCGATCTTTTTCGTTTCCATACTCAGGCCTCCTCCTTGATGATGAGCGCACTCAGCTCATCCATCGCCTGCCGGTACTGCATGTCGTTGGGCGCCGTGCCGTGCCAGGAACAGACGTTTTCCATATAACTGACGCCCTTGCCCTTGACGGTCTTGCCAACAATCGCTTTCGGCAGGCCGTTTTTCGCGCTGAGCGCCTTATCCATGACTGCGCAGAGTGCAGTCATGTCATTTCCGTCGCATTCAAAAACCTCGAAACCGAAGGCCTCAAATTTCTTCGCCAGGCTGATCGGCGGCATGATCTCTTCGCAGGTTCCGTCGAGCTGGAGATTGTTCCAGTCCACAAAGACGACGAGATTGTCAAGCTTGTACTTGTAGGCGGTGCCGCAGGCTTCCCAGATCTCGCCCTCGTTGCACTCGCCGTCGCCGACGGCACAGAACACGCGATAGTCTTTGCCGTCGAGCTTTGCGGCCAGCGCCATGCCGACGCCGCAGGCCAGCCCCTGGCCGAGCGAGCCGGTGGAAATGTCGATACCGGGGCACTTGGTCATGCTCGGGTGCCCCTGAAGGGGAGAGCCCTCCTTGCGCAGCGTGTCAAGCACCTCCATCGGGAAAAAGCCCTTCATCGCCAGCGCGGCATATTGCGCCGGGCAGACGTGACCCTTTGAGAGCACGAAGCGGTCGCGGTCGGGCCAGCGGGGCTCTTCCGGGCGCACGTTCATATAGCGGAAATAGCAGGCGGTCATAAAGTCCGCCACCGAAAGGGAGCCGCCGGGATGACCGCTCTGCGCCTTCCAGATCATGTCGATCACGCGCATGCGCAGCTCGGTCGCCTTGTTCTTCAGCGCGGTGAGTTCTTTCTGCTCCATGGTAGGAGTCACATCCTTTCGTCCAAAATGATTTCCTTGTGCTCGCGCGAGGATTCCAGCGCCAGCGTGGAGAGCTTGAGAACCTTGATGCCCTCGTCCAGCGGCGTGCAGATCGGCGTGCCGTTTTTGAGGCAGTCCTGGAAATGCTGGTGGATGGGGAAGATGACGCCGTCCTGATTGTGCTTATAGGAGTCGTTGTAGTGGATGGTGACGGGCTCGGCCATATCCATGGTCTTGTACGTCAGCTCTTCAAACTCGAACATGTCCCGCCCGCGCAGGAAGGCCGTGCCCTTTGTGCCGATGTAGCCCTTGAAATTGCCGCCGAGATCGCTCGACCAGCTGGCGTTGATGGTGGCAATGCCGCCCTTTTTGATTTTCATGGTGGCCGAGAAATTGGTGTCATAGGTGGGGAGAGAGTCAATCGTGCACCAGACGTTGGCGCTCATGGTCTCGAACTCTCCGCACAGCGCGGTCAGCAGATTCCACTCGTGGGAGATGGACTCAATGGTGAATCCGCAGGCAAAGCGGGGGTCGGTGCGCCAGGACGGGGCAAACCAGGTGCCGCGGAAGCCGTAGCCGGGGCCAACGCGGTTATCGAACACGTTGATGGGGTCGCCGAGCGCGCCGGAACGAACAAGCTCGACCATCTTCTGAAAAGCGGGACGATAGCGGTGCGCAAAGCCGACGATGATGGTTCCGTTGTATTTCTGCTCGAGCTCTTTGATGATGCGGGCATCTTCCAGATTGGTCGCAATGGGTTTTTCCATGTAGAGCGGGATATGGTTTTTCAGCACCATCTCCACATAGTCCAGCCGCTTCGTCGGCGGCGTGCAGAGCACCACGTAATCCGCTTTCGGAATGTATTCCTCCAGCTGCTCGTAACGCAGCATCTCGCTGCCGAATTCCGCCTGGTAGCGCTTCATGCCCTCGGCGTTTACGTCGTAACAGGCATAGACCTTTCCGCCGAGCTTTACCACGGCGCGGCCGTGTGAATAGGCGATATCGCCGGTGCCGATCATCAGAACATTCATAGAAGTCCCTCCTGCCAACTTGTTGTGTTGTAAACTTGTAATACAACTATACAATCTGCACAATCGGATGTCAAGAACGGATGGACAATTAACAACTTTTTGGATGATTCCACAAGAAAGGAACGCCGCTTTTGTGCACAGAGCTGAGAATGTATAGAGTTTGGCGCCTTGAAAATGGAGCCAGGGCTGAAAAAGCGCCGCCGCAAACGAAATGATCGAAGCTTTTCAAACGCAAAGGATTGCCATCGGCGACGGAATCAATTGTTACAAGCTTAACAGCAAGCCCGCCCGCCATGAACTTCTTTGACGCGGAGCTCAAGCGCGAGGGCGACAAGTTCTTCGACGAGGTCGGCGGCTACCGCGTCGAACTGGGATCCGGAGAAGGAAGCGCGCCTGCTGAAGAACAACTGCCGCATGGGCGACACCGTGCATTTCTCCTTCAAGGGCAACGTGGCCCACGTCTTCTCCAAGGAGACCGACAAGAACCTCGAGTTCTGATTTCTGCGCTGTCCGTAAGAATTACAGGCGGG
>OCTX012280243.1_pt1 | contig 17223 bp, 19 predicted proteins | sample 1539691 | NCBI WGS metagenome assembly OCTX01 (sample SAMN02144231, study PRJEB22623) | gut metagenome | biome: sheep rumen | host: Ovis aries | place: New Zealand | reverse complement strand
CCCCAGATACCGAGACCGGCACCGAGTGCGATAACGAGAGTCTGCAGTACGCCGACTGCGCTCTGGAAAAATGCCATATACGCTCCAGCAACCGTACGCTCCGGCTGTTGACGCGGCTTGAGAATAAAGTGCTTGGGTTTTCTGTCCAGACAGCCGAAACAGGCTGCTGTCTGACCTCCTTTCCTGATGGATTTCCCGCCTGGCCGCACCGGAGGGATGATTTTGGGCATAGAAAAAGCCAGCCGCTTTTTGCGACTGGCGTCATGCCGATATGAGATTGTGCGGATCTCTACAGATCAAAGTAGATAATGACTGCTTCGGGCGATCTGATATGCCCGCCGCTTACGGTTGGGCAGCCATTCTTCCCCAACACAAGCGTGTCGGAGGAATTGAAGAGGATTAACGACCACTGAGTTGTTCTTCGCAGAACTCTTTTAGGACAGGAATATCGTTCACAGCGGTCTCCCAAATGATGTCCCGGCTCATGCTACCGTAGCTATGAGCAACAAGGTTCCTCATGCCTTTGATCGGACCCCATTGAACGCGATTGGCCGTGGCCTCCCGGAACTCCTGGGATAACCGGCTTCCCAATTCTCCGATTTGCAGGATGCAAAAGGAGATCGACCGCTGATAATCTGCGTCCTGATCAAAGGTCTCGAAAGAATTGCCGTAGCGCTGGATCGTTTTTTCGATCTCAACGCAGTAATCGCGGATATGCTGTATTCTCTGTAAATCAGGCGACAGCATAGAGCGTCCTCCTTTCTTCATTAACCGTATTGCGGAAAGCTGTTTCGCTGGGCATGTGCGTGGGCTGCGCGAAGGAGCTGAGTGTCAGCAGATCGACCGGCTTACCCAGAGCCTCTTCCAATTCGCAGTAAACGGCGGCCAGATCCAACAGAGACTTAATTGCGGTTCCTTCTGTGTCGATCAAAAGATCCACATCACTGTTCTCCGTCGCTGTTCCGCGGGCATAGGAGCCGAACAGATACACGGCTTTCAGCTTGTGCTTTTGTGCAATAGGGGTAACGATGGCTTGAATATCTGAAATAGTATAGATCACATCGGCTCACTTCCTTTCACCCCTATTTTACAATATAAACGAAGAAAAAACAACCGGAATATGGTGGGGTTACTGTGACAATAACCCCAGAGCAATACTACTCAGCCTCTCCCATCTTCACGGCGAGGTCGTGCAAACTTTTGTCATGCTCGGCCTGTGTGATCGCTCCATGTGCGAGGAAGGTATCCAGCATGGCCTTTTGCTTGAGATAGAGAAAGTGGTTCTTTTCTTCGTGGGACGGTGTAGTCCCGCTGCTGTTTAAATTATTCGAATTCATTTTTACTAATTACCTTTATCAAAGTATGCCATTTTCTTTTAACGCTTCTTCAACACGGACTAGTTTATGTAAGTCTTCGCGATATCTTCTTACTGTTGCTCGCATACAAACTTTTCGATTGCGTTCTTCCCCATCAAGATACTTGCTAGATGAATAATAAATACGCATGTCATCAATAGCTGCAGTCAGAGAATCATAGCAGTCTGCCCATTCCTTTAACTCGACAGACGGAATTGGTAAATTCGTCATTCGCCAATAGCAGCTATTGATTGCCTTAAAAGGCTCTGTACATGCTTGGATAAATGCGTATTCTGGAATCTCTCCATTATCATATTCCTCAAAAAAGTTTACAACTTCATGAGCTGCTTGAAGAAGGGGATCCGCAATTTGATGTGTCAGCCTGACCAGTTCTGAATTACTTACTGCGTTTGTTTTGTACAGATCTTCAAGCATGCTATAATATGGACACTTTTCTACCCATATATCTGAAATAATTTTTGAGTGGTTATTTACTCGATACCAATTGGTTCTATTACTTGACTTATCGGCCCAAACAGATCGATATATCCAGTTCCGTCTTACTATATCTGCTTCGTTCCTTCCCCAAAACACAAACACTACCTTTACCGTATCGCCTAAGAATCGTGCGGCTTGTAGTGTACTTGAAAACTTCCGTATGGGAGTTAACTCTTGAACAATTTGTTTTGTATAGCGAGCAATACTGTTTTCATCAATGTCAAATTTAGCGATCGCAAACACGCGATATCTCATTTCTTGACATGAGTGAAGTATGTTTGTTGAGTATACACTATACTGTTCTTTGCAAGATGAGTATATATTACTTTCTGTTTTATTCTCTTCTGTAATTTGGAAAACCACATCGCCGGGGATCTGACATTTGTAAATTGGATGTTGCATGCGTTCCCCATGTTTTTTTGATATATAATCAGCTTCAATGGACGCATTTTTTGCAACATCAATAAGAGATATTTTACCATTGTAAATCCTGGAGTTACAAAGAGCTTTTGAGAAACAGTATGTATATAAGCTTACAGCTTCCTCAGGATGACGCGAGGATGTGCTTCCCTCATTAGACGAAGCAAAAATAGCGAAACCTGACTGAACATAATTGAAAAGGTTTTCACTGGGGTTTGTAATCGTTAATTCAGGTGTTTCGCCGTTACCAGAATAACAACTATCAATAATTAGTATTTTAGCGAATGCTGCAAATTTATTAATTTCATCGCAAAAAGCATTAAAAGCTACCTCTGCATCAGAAAAGAATAGTGAATAAGGTGCCCCACCGCCATGTCCAGAGAAAAACACAATAACTCTATCTGTGGGAGCAACTTTATTGACAAATGATGATACTACGGATTGAAAGTCGGAAAACATTACATGACAATTATCGCCACATATAACAATTTGTTCTTCAGGAATTAATAAACCGTTGACAAGCCCGTGTTTAATACATGCATTGTCGCCGTGAACATATGGTAAATTAAGCTCTTTATCTTCATATTCTGCTACGCTAATCAAAAATGCCCATTCTTTGCTCAATGCAGTTCATCTCTTTCGTTTGTGGTAGTATTAATATAGCATAGAGTCAAAACGAAAGGAAACACCTTTTTTCTAGGATTCTTCATCTGCAAGATCTGAATAATATACATTGTACACCTCGTTCTCCTTGAGCTTCAGCCGATGCTGCAGGTATTCCTGCACATCAAAGGCGTTGCGCTCATCGTAGTCCGATGTGAATCTATAGTTGGGGTGCTTGGTAATGTCATATTTGTCCGAGAGAAAGGGACGGACACCTCGGAGCTGGAGGATGCACTTGCCTCCGTCCAGTACGGCCAGTTCATCAACGCTCATCAGCTCTTTACCGAGCTTTTGGTAGTTCAGACTGTGCGAGACCTCGCGTCCACGGCTCTCACCGGTGTTGTAGGTGTCGATGGTCTCTTTCCCCAGGGCAGTCGCCAGCTCCTTGAGCGTAGTCGGCTCTTTGCCGCCAAGGAAAATAGAGCAGTCCATATTGCCGATGATTGTGTCGGCGTTGTCCTTATACAGCGCCTTGAGCTGGCTTTGTGCCTGCAAAACCAGGCAGCAGGAAATCTCGCGGCTGCGGATCGTGGCGACCAGCTTTTCCAGCCGGGGTATCTGGCCAATGTTCGCCGCCTCGTCGATCAGGCAGCGCACATGCACCGGCAGACGTCCGCCATATACATCGTCCGCTTTTTCACACAGCAAGTTGAAAAGCTGTGTGTAGCAGAGGGAGATAAGGAAATTGAAGGTATCGTCTGTATCGGACATGATGATGAACAGTGCCGTTTCAGTATCTCCCAGGGTGTCCAGGCGCAGCTCATCGTAGGCAGTCAAATCGCGGAGCTCCTGAATGTCAAAGGGCGCAAGGCGCGCGCCGCAGGAGATCAAAATACTCTTAGCGGTCTTTCCGGCCGCCAGCTTATACTTGGCATACTGCCTGACCGCAAAATGGTTGGGCTTTTGTTTTGCCAACTCCTCGAACATGATGTCCACGGGATTCTGAAATTCCTCATCATCCTCGCGAACCTCCATGGCGTTGATGAACTCAATCAGCGTGGAAAAATTCTGCTCCTCAACTGGGGCTTCATAGTGGATATACCCGATCAGCGCCGTGTATAGAAGCGTCTCGGCCTTGACCCAGAAATCGTCTCCGGATTTGCCCTCGCCCTTGGTATTGGCAATCAGCGCCGTGACCAGCTTTAGTATATCCTTTTCACTGTGAATATAGGCGAAGGGATTGTAGTGCATGGACTTAGTGAAATTGATCGTGTTGAGGATCTTGATCTGATACCCATAGTGCAGCAGCATTTTCCCGCACTCGGTCACGATGCTGCCTTTCGGATCGGTCACGACAAAACTGACAGGATACTGCTGTGAATTGCACTGCATGAGATTTGGCTTCAACCAAAATCTCGTTTTGCCGCTGCCGGAACCGCCGATGATCAGCACGTTTTTATTCCGTGCGGTCCTGGGATCGGGCGGGCGGTTGTTCATGGTGAGCATTTCCGTCTTGGTGAGGATAATGTTGTTTTTGAAGTCCGGATCCATATAGGGGGCAATGTCCTCTGCATTGCCCCACCGGGCCGAGCCGTATTCCTGGTTCTTGCGGAATTTCTTGGCGTTTTTCCCTTTGATATAGACAGCCAGCCAGACGATACCAGCGAAGAGGACGCCGATCAGCAGATCAAAGAGCCGGAAGCTGGGCATAGCCGTCTGAAAGGCGGCGGCCATGCCCTCCATAAGATGCAAAAACTTCTCGGAGAAACCGGAGCCGGGGGCAAGCCGCCACGCCTGCCCCAGCTTGGTGCCGAGAAGTGCGAATAAGACATAGGGGAGATTCAGCAGCAGGAGGCGCTTCGTTTTCTTGCTCAACGCTCGCGCTCCCTCCGCTTTTCCCGGGCAGGAGACAGGGAAGCCACAAGTTCCTTGAACTTCTGGAGTGCCGCCAGGACTGACGGCTTTTTCTCCCGCATTACGGTCTTGTCCGTGTATTCCTTGAAAGCGGCGGTCATTGCATCCTGATCCGCGCCCTTAAAGAAGATCAGATAGCGATTCTCGCCTTTGACCTTGAAAGGGGCGAAGTCAATACCGTACTTCCGAGCGACGCGGTTGAAGGAGCCGATATTTTCATCGGATACCTCGATGCTCTGCATCCCGCGATTCTGCTCGGCCAACTGCTTGACCGTCATTTTCCCGTGCTTTTCCTTCACGGGCTTGTGCTGCCGGTCTGCTTTCATCTGCGCCAGCAGCTTGGAGAGAGCCTTTTCAAGCTCCCGTTCTGTGAGCTTTGCCGTGTTCACAATCAGCGTGACCGTGCGCTGCTCAACTTCTTCCTGCAATCGCATCAACTCCTTATTTATGTGTATTTTCAACAATTTCTGCCCAACCTACATTGGCAGATTTATCTAGTGCTTCAACTTGACTTCCTTGGATAAATAGTTATAATATCGCTGCTAAAAGGAAAACCAGAAGAAAAATGCGGAAAGGACTGATGAGCGTGACTATTTCAATTCTGCAAAAGGAGAATAATCCCGGCATTGAGGAACGCCTCTTTCTGCATATGGTGGTAATCTGAAGACAATTGACCTATCAGCTTTATCCCCCCTATAGCAGTAAGAGGACTTTGCTCCGCAGACTGCTATAGGGGGTTTCTGCGCAGTAATGCGGACAACCAGTAATAGTAACACACATTATCTTGCCTTCCATCTGGCCATGAAATGATTTTAAGAATATTGACGAAGCCCCACGAGCTTTTTCTTTAGATTAATCTCAAAATCTGGCTAGCATGAAGGTAAGCAGGGTATACGCTGGGAGGAAGCTGTATGGCAAGCAACAATTCTAAACGCAACAAGCGCAAAAAGTCCCGGAATCGTAGTAATACGAAGAGGGGGACAAGTTCCCAAGCCGGCGGGAGCATGACCACAAATTCTAGGGCCGGAGGACAAGCGCAAAAAGGAGGAACCACGACTCGTAGAGAGCGTTTTATTTCGTTTATCAGAGTTCATGGATTGCTCGTGTTTATTATTGCGACACTCCTGAGCTGTGGTGTATGGGTTGTCGAGCAAATACATAGTCTTGATCTCCAGGTAGCCATGTTAGAAACCGAAGTGAAGAACTATGCTGCCTTGCATGAGCGTGTTATTGAGATTGAAGCCACTCTGGATGCATACGAAAGCTTTTGGGCGTTTAAGCCTGAACATGGTGCAACCAATGAGGCCCAAGAACAAGACGCAGACTTGAATCAAGCTAAGATTGAGACTAATCCCGAAACCCAAACGAGCACAGACAATCCAACTGAAACGACAAACAGCGCTGTGGATAACTCATCGTCCGCGCCATAGGAGGAAGCCCTATATGGGCTTTCTTTTTTTGTATGCCGTTCATATAAACCCAAACCATCCGCACGTGGTGTGTTCCTGTAATTGCAATCACTTGACCGTGCGCTGCTCAACTTCTTCCTGCAATTGCATCAACTCCTTTGTTTTGAAATACACCTTTTCGGGGATCGGGTTTTCGTGTCCAGATTGCATTTTCAAGAATGAGAAACAGGACAGTCACCTTTTCAAGTGACAGTGTTTGAAAGTGAAGAACATCCCGGATCGTAATGGACTTCACTTTATCGCTGGGATAATCATTCTTCGACTGACCGTATATCGTGACGCCTTTCATGCTGCCCAGCACGGGCTTGTCCAGGCGCTTGATTGCGGAAGGGCGTTCCTCTCTTGCAAGCTCAGTAATGATTCTCAGAACATCATACCTGCTGAAGCTCCCTATCAGGAGCAGATCAAACACTTTAGCATTCAAGAGATCTTCCTTGTTTCGGTAGCCGATTTCTTCGAGTATCCGCCCGTTGAATGATCCGGCATAGTTTGCCACGCAGTCTCCGCGCATATTAACCTCCTGAGTATTCATTGGAGCAGAAAAGGGTGGCCTTGACCGGTCACCCCTTTCCACTCGCGTTTTACGCCATAAGGCGCTTGCGGATCAGCATGGCAGCGGACAGAACAACGACCGCAACCGGAAGCACAATGCAGAGCTTCTTTTTCATGTGGCATCCCTCCTTTCAGTCGAGCTTGCTCACGGCGAGAACGCCGCTGAGCGTGGTGTAGGAGATCCGGCAGTGTTTGGCCAGAGCAATATCGCTCTTGACCTCATCGTTTGCCTCGTTGCCGCAGACGATGAGGATACGGCTGCGCTTGAGCAGCTCATCGGACATTTCCTTGCGATCCTTCACCTCGGCGGGGGCGTCGCCTTTCAGAAAGGTCGGCATGAACAGCACAGGACAGATGGGCGAATAGCCCGCCTCATAAGCCTGGCGGCAATAGCTGGCCGCCAGCGTAGCGTTTTCCAGATGATCCTCGCCCCAGGGGGCAGTGATGTAAGCCAAAGGTCTGGTCATAGATTTTTTCCTCCATATCAGTTAGTTTTTTAGTCTTTTATTCGTTCACAGAAAACGAGATAACGGTAGCGCCCTCCGGTATTGGGCGGGTGGCAGGTCAGAAGCGTAATCATGTCGCGCCCCTGCTGGATCAGAATTGCGTCCACATCGTCCGGCGAGACGATTTGAATATCAACAACCTGGTAGATCAGCGTGCCCCACAGATTGGTGATGGTCACTTCATCTCCCAGCTCCAGGAGCTCAATATCCATGAAATACTTGTAGCCGCTCCAGCCGCGATGACCGGCAATGACGGCGTTGGTGTTGTCGCCTCCGATGGGGATGCTGGTCTGCGAAAGAACCGCTGCACCATTGGCCATGTTCGATTCGCTCGCCCCTAAGAACAGGGGCATTTCCAGAGACATTTTCGGGATCGTAATGACACCGAAGGTCTCACTCGGCAGGCCGTAGTCGGACAGCTGGAATTGAGATTGCTCATAGGCGCTCTTGCTGTCCAGATCCCGCTGACGGTAGGTAAATAGCGAGCAGTTGTAGTGCTTCATGTCGTTCAGCAGATCTTCATAGACAATCGGCATCTGAACAACGGGCTCGGCAGGAGAACTTGGTGCGGGAAATGGCTGCTTGATTTCTTTCTGTGCAGTCTCGGCGGTCTCGCGGAAGTCTTCTACCGTCTGTTCGATCTCCATGGCCTTTTCCACCCCGAAGATCAAGGGCTTCAGCGCATAGGCCGCGGATGCAAAGGCAAGACAGATTAAAATGATCAGCAGAATGAGCTTCAGTTCAAGGTGCCTCATGCTTTCCTCTCTTTCTGCCCCCTCGGCGCAGAGGAGCTGGCTTACCCATGTGCCTGGCCGGTTTTGGCCTGGAACGCACTTGCTTTTGCTGCGCCATGATCTTTGCTGACCCAATCAACGCCGCAACAAGCGCGATTCCAATCATTCCAAGAATCACGCCGCGACGGTATTCGCTTTCCCATGTTGAGACGGGGGCCACATCTTCAAAATCGGCATCTTCCACCATCTCAGAGGCCGCCTCATAACTGATTCGGGTTCCGCGCACCAAAAGCCGATGGGTGTTGATTCCGTAGGGTGTGCAAGTAACAAGCGTCACATCATCGCCCTGCGGATTGATTGTTAACTTAGAGGTGTCCTCTGGGAGGACAGTGTTGATCTCGATTACGGAATAGGCCAGCGTTTCATCCAGCGTTTTGATATAGAACACATCTAGGATCTTGAGTTTGTCCAGGTCAGAGAACATTCGCTGTCCGGCGAGGCCGGAATGGCCAGTGATGACGCAATGCGTGCCTTTTCCTCCGACCGGCAGTGAAGAGCCGAGCAGATGGCCGAGCCCGCGATCCAGAGTTTCTTCCGCTGTTCCGTGAAAGATTGGCAGTTCCACGTCGAGCTTTGGGATCTCCAGATAACCCATAATACCGTCGCCTCGTACATTCAGCAGATCGTCATAGCTCTCAGCTGCCTGTGTCAACGCCTCTTTTGTATAGGGCTTATCTGTGACAGTAAGTAGAGTCGCGTTGTATGCCTGCGCGTCCATCCGCGCACCAATGACTTCAGAGTCGTCCATGAGCTCCACAGCTTTGGTATACTTGGTCTCAATCAGACTGCGGTTGACCTCGGCAAAATAGTTGCTGATCAAAGGATAGAGGGTGATGCCAAGGGCGAGGAGAGCGAGGGAAAGACAGACCATAATTTTTGTTCCTTTTCTCATTCAATCTCCATTGTGGCAACAGGGAGGCATCTCGTAATGCCTCCCTGTTTGGGTGTTACATCTTTACTTGCTGACGGGAATCATTTTTCTTGCGGCAGACCATGAAGATGGCAAAAATGCAGAGGGCAAAAGCGGACAGCCCGAACACAGGGAACATCCAGTTGCCCATACCGCCGGTTTGCGGCAGGTCAAAGCCGCGGGTATTGATGACGGTGAAGGGGACAAAGGCGTTGACGGAGCTTTCATCGGGCTTCATGTTTACATCGTGCTTGTCAACGGTGGCGCTGGCAGTCAGCAGCTTGTGCTGCAGATGCTTCTGCGGCATGTTGTGATACTGGCCCGGCTCCACATCGGCATAACGGGGATCGTTCTGCAGCAGGCCCATCACATCGGTGCCATAGATGCTGCAAAGCGTATCGCTCTCCTCCTGGGAGATCACGATCTTAATGCTGTCTTTCAGGAGCGTGTAGCCGTTGTCTGTGAGAACCTCGGTCATGGTGTAGTTATCATCCTCAAGGCCCTTGATCTGGATTTTACCGTTGGAATCGGGAATAAAGTGGGCGGCTTCGGACTCCTTATCTGTGTGCCCGGTCACATAGTAGAGACCGGCACTTTCCATCCGAGCCTGTACAAAAAAGTTGTCCGTGTCATTGTGGAGGATAAACTCGACCTTGGTGAAATTACCTTTTCCGTCACTGAAACGCTTGGTCAGATCGATGCCATAAGAGTAGACGTGGCAATCGTCTACAAGGGTGTCGTAGTAGCTGGTGTTGCTGCGCTTCCAGGTCATGACCACAGCGTTGTCGTTGCCGCTGTCCCCGTAGATCACATCGTCATCAGACTTCATCGTGGCTGCATAAGTAATGCGCAGAGTGCAGTCGGAATAGCCGGAGTTGACCATGTGACTGCCGGTGTAAACGCTGCGGCTGGTGTTGATTTCACTCAAGCCAGCGTCAGTCATCTCAATGGACATCACATTGTCTCCGTTAGCCGCAGTGTTGTAGGACACACGGAACTTTCCGTCTGCCTCTTTCCAAGTAGCCACTTTGTTGGTGCACTCAGCGTCGCGGAAAAACTCAAGGATCACATCGTTCTTGTTGTAGCTCAGGCCAGCGGAAAGCGTATCCACAAAGGAATAGGTTGTAAGGTAAGAGGCCGCAGAGGTAATGCTGGGCAGAGTGCTGATGATCTGGTAGTCAATCACATCGCCGTCAGAGGCAGTGCCGGTATGTGCAAAACCGTCGTTGATTTCGGTGGTGCTGCCGCCGTTCTTACCGGTGTCGGCCTTGGTTTCACGCAGAGTCTTTTCAAGGGTGGGAATTCCAGTCAGGTTTTTGGGATAGAGCGCAATATCATAGATCCAACGAGTGCCGCCATCGCGGGCATTGGTGCCATTCACGGAAGTCATAGGAACACTCACGATAAAGGGAGCACTGGTATCCGTGACCATTTCGGGAACCTTGGTCTCTACAAAGAGATACAGACCGAGAGGCAAATCCTTTGCTTCGGTGTGGCCATAGGCATCCGTTTCCGGCATCTTGGTGCCGCCGCCAGTGGTCGCATAATTCTCCAGAGCGTTCTTTACGATCGTCGCATTGCTTTCCAGGGACGCTTTGAGATGGTCGATCAGCACATCGGACTGGTAGTAGTAATACTGAACTCCCTCAACCGTCTGATCGGCCTTGGAATAGCGGTCATCAGCGGTCACTCCGATAGCGGCCAGGAGAGCGTTGCCCTTGGCAAAGCCATAGAGAACTTCGATGTGCTCCTCACCGTCCTCGGATTCGGTATAGGTACGGATGTCTGCCACCCGGAGGTAAGTAAACTCAACGCCTTTCAGCGCGTATCCGTAGGCAGTGCCGTTCTCGTTCAGCGGGGACAGGCGCTCGGCATCGCCCAGCACATTTTCAACGCCGTTCACATCTCGAACGCCGGTGGAGACATAGGAGCTGTCCCAGAGGCCGTCCTTTTCGGCGTTGGTCAGATCATATTTCCACAGGTCGATGTTTCCGGTGCGGGTCATGTCGATTGTCGCCTCATCCACAGGCGCGGCAAACGCGGGAATAGAAAGGCTGCAGACCATTACGAGGGCCAGCAGCAGGGAAAGAATTTTCTTCATGCAATTTCTCCTTTTCGTTTTGATTTTTTGGTGATGATAGGGATAGGTGCTGCGCACAGCAGTATCGCAAGGGGAAGATAGCCAAAGCCGGAGCCTCCAGTTTCGGGCATACGGAACACGGGATCATTGGTTGCTGTGATGAGCAGCGTGTACACAAAGGCTTTGGCGCCAAACACTTCAGCGTCTGAGGCGTAAATATTGCCGGTTTCAATGGGGAGAGTTCCGACATAGAGAGAACCGGCCATTAGCGCGTAGCCCTCCGGGGCCGCTGTTTCGGTCAGACGGTAGAGGATTTTGCCGTCAGCACGCAGACCGCTAAAGCGCACTTTGCCAGATTCGTCGGTCACGAGCTGACCGTCTGCAAGGCCGGGGCTTGTGCAGCCGCCTCTGGTAATATCTGCTTCATCGGGGTCACGAGGAAAAACAGGCTGCCACGTGCTGCCTTTGTCGGTCGAGTATTCCAACAAAAAAGCAACCCCCGTAAAGGGATTGCCATTCACATCCTGCTTCTTCACTTCGATGGTGCCAGGACGACGCTCATTATCGCACGTGTGGGTCACAGTTACGCCGTCTTCCCGGATCTCAAGCGGATATACCGTCTCATCCAGCTTGAAGCCCATAGGCGCTTTAAACTCCTGGTAGGTGTAGTCACCATAGACAAGATCATGGAAGCTCAGCTTTCCAAAGGTGTCTGTATAGCCTTCGGCCACCTGGTTTCCATTGCTGTCATAGAGACGGAATCCGGCGCCGGACAGGAAGATTTCTTCAAATTTATCCTTCTTGATAAGCTCCAGACTGCCTTTAATCAGCCGGTTTGTGTGGGTGATTTCATAGGTTCCGCCATTTTCGGTCACTTCCACAGGGATAGGCGTTGAATCCAGCACACGATTTACCAGTGTAGCAGTTTCCTGTACCGAATAGCTGCCCAGAAGCAAATCTGTGAAAAGCAGCTTTCCGTCACCCTGGGTGTCTCCTTCGGCTACAAGGTTTCCACTGGAATCCCTGAGCTGAAAGTGGACTCCCGCAATCGGCTCACCGGTCTCTTCGTCGATTTTCAGAACCGAAACACTTCCTCGGGCGAATAGATTGACCGCCGACTTGGTTACTGTTTCGCCCCCAACAGTGATGGATACCGGGTACAGAGCAGGATCAAGAACCAGATGTGGGAGCGTAGCGGTCTCAGCATAGAAGTAATCTCCTAGGGGGAGGTCCGCAAAGAAAATCTTGCCATTCGCATCCGTTATGCCGTTTCGGATTTCCTGCTTGGTACTGTTGTAGAGTGCGAAAGAAATACCCTGGACAGGATTTCCGTTTTCATCGACTTTGCTCAGCTCGATGTTGCCGTTCTTAGGGATTGCCTTCGGCGTTGTTACGCTAAAGCTGCCACTGGCTACGGTGCTATAGGCATCGACGATGTAGCTGACCACTCGCTGCTGATTGGCGCGATCCGGAGCATAGAAAAACAGGTTTGCCACGCTGCGGTTGTCCGATCCGGAGGCGGTCAGCGTGTAGGTTTGTTCCTCATAATCCGAGGGAATGGAAACGGTGATGCGGTCTCCGTTGGACCCATTGGCACCTGTCACTGAGGAACCGGAGGGAAGCGAGGAACTGTCCAGCGTATAACCGCCGTTCAGATTCACGAGAGAGACGGTAGTACTGCCAACGAAATAGTCACCGTCCTGCTCCAGCGTAAGGGACGCGGGGGAGAAGCTCAGACTATGGGTCGTTACCGTCTGGTTGCGGGCTTTCTGAACAAGCCCCAGACACCAGTCGTACAAATCCTCATAGCCATATTTGCCCCTGATCCAGTTGCCGTTAACATAGAGGTTGAGATACTGCGGCACACCGTCACAATGGTTTTCTGCCAGCCAAAAACGGATGGCGTTTGCCGTAGCATAACGAGCCTGATCATCCGCAAAGCCACCGTTTGTAACGGGATAGCCGTTCTCGAGGATGGACTGCAGGCCGCGAAGCACTTCGTCGCTGTAGTAATCCGAGCCATCCACTGTATGGTAGCTGGAATTGTTGGGGCTATCCTTCAGCGTTTGCAGGCAGTACGCCACCTGACCGGTCGTCGTTACGGTATGACCGGGAGTGCCGACATCGACCCAGTTTCCGGAGCTGGAGTAGGTCTGAAAATATGAGTACAGGTACTCAGTGCTCACAGTCGCGTCATCCGCATAGGCAGCGGGAACCATGAGCGTGCCGAAAATGAGAATGACGCAGAACAGCACGATCAGCTGTCTGCGCCAAGGTGTTTTGCTTGTAGTCAAATCATACCTCCTTCTGTTTGGATTGGCGGTTATTAGCCGCCGTAAAAGTCGTGATTGACCAGCATGGTGTAGTGGTTGTCGATGGTGGAGACGGAGTTGAACAGGGCAGCGAGCAGATAGGCCTTGGTGTTTCTCACCGCAACGGTGTTCTCGTTGATGGCGTCAAGCACCTTTTCCATATGCTCATGGGTGATCTTTGCGAAGCGGCCCTGAACATAGGCGGTTGGGAACTCGTTGTTCTGTCCCAGCCGAATGGTCTTGCTGCGGCTCATTTCCACTTCCAGCATCAGCTCAACTAACTCGTCAACCTGTTCTTTTCGGTACTGGCTGCAGAGATAGTCGTACTCGATCCGATCTCGAATCTCACACAGTTGTGTGTGTCCGTCTGTCAGTCCGTCATCCCCCTGTGAGGGGGTAGGGGGAGGGAATGACTGAGTCCTTGATACCTGAGTATTTGATTTTTGTGTATTTTGTTTTTGAGTATTTAATTCTCCGGGATTATCCGGAGACGGCGAGGCCGCATCCGGTGAACCCATATCCGGGTTTCCCGTATCTGGCGGGGCCACATCCGGCTTGTGCGGCGTCTCATAGATCACATACTCAGTATCTATGATCCGCCCCCCTTTGCCGCGAAGCTGGTTTCGCTTCATGTAACCGGCTTTCTCCAGCTCTTTGATTGCGGAGTGAATGGCATCTACGCCCTCTTTGCAAATAGCGGCAAGGCCGCGTTCAGAGTAGTTCCATTCCTCCGGGAAGGAGAGCATCATGGACAGCAGCCCTTTGGCCTTAAGCGATAGCTGCGGGTTTTTCAGGTGATGATTGCTCATCACGGTGTAGTCTCTGGTACGTTCTATACGAAATACTGGCATCTCAGTCATCCTCCAAGAAGTGTTATGAGGCAGCCCCGCAGGGCTGCTATTGCTTACAACTCATAGGTGGGCATGCCGGCCTCACCATATGATTCTGCAAATTCGATGAGCTTGGCTGCAATGCGGTCCAGGTCAAGCTCCATCTCCTGGGCAATTTCGTCCAGATCGGTGGAGCGTATGACACGGTAGGCGGTACGATACTCGCCGCCTTCATATTCGGTTTCTGTACTCGCAACCAGCGCAAAGCTGAAATCATCCAGAAGCCACAGCTCCAAAAAGCGGTCCAACTGAACGACACCGATCTCCTCAAGAGCACACAGAGAATAGATCATCGTTGCCCTGCGCGGGAAAAGCTCCAGCCCATAGTAGTTGCAGCCGTTGTCAAAATCGCCTTCTGCGGTGTAGACATACACGGTCTCTGAATGGAAATGCAGAGCCTGGAGGAGAGCCTCGTAGTCGAGCTGCTGCATAGCCTCCATTGTTCCGATCCTCTTCGGAATATCTTCCACGGGGAGATCGTGATTGTCAGTGGCAGCGAAAAGAGCGTTGATGGCGTAAACGAGTTCGGTTTTCTTGTTCATAAATACCTCCATAAATGACAAAAGCCAGACCTGTTTCGGCCTGGCTTGGTGATTATCTGCACTGATCCCTCTGGCGCTTTATCAGCCAGGAATCCAGCAGCTTGAATATGGTGTTTTCGATTTGCGCGGGAGTATAGGATTTTGGGAAATACTTTTTGAGCTTTTCCCTCGGCAGCGTGATGTTGCTGCTCAGTTCTGGTTTCTTTTGCTCGGACATAATGGAAAGCATTGTGTCCTCGTTCAGTCCACCGACCTGGCTGAGCTTTTTCATGCGCTGCGCCTGTGACAGCGAAGGCGTGGCCTGTTCACTGTCGATGGTTTCCAAAAGAAGCTCCTGCTCTTTGGGCTTGAGGTATGAGATTTCTACGGCGGGCGTCATGGCGATCTTGCCGGTATCTACCATATCTTGTAGCTCTGGCTGAAGCTCCGTGAGGCGGATATATCGCTGGATTTGAGTAGGACTGTCTGGCGATTTTTCCGCTACGAGTTCTCGAGAGGTTTTTCCACCGAAATTCTGTCCAACTTGGACAGAATTATCTTTCGCAGGGCGACCAGCTCGGCGTTTGATTGCCTCCAGCTTCATTTTGTAAGCGGCTGCACGCTCGGAGGGCAGAATGTTCTCGCGCTGCAAATTGCTGTCCACCATGATGATCGTAGCAGCATCATCGTCCAGATCGCGGACGATGGCAGGGAGTTCACGCAAGCCAGCAAGCTCTGATGCGCGCTTGCGCCGGTGGCCGGAGACGATTTCATACTCTCCGTCCGGTCGCTGCCGGACGATGGCAGGGACAAGTACACCGTAAGCCTTGACGCTCTCAACGGTTTCCTCCATCTTCTCGTCGTCCCGCACTTTGAACGGGTGGTTGGGAAAGTCATGAAGCTGGGAGAGAGGAATGTTGACGATTGTGCCGACTACTTCCTTTGACCGTTCTTCCTCTGTGGAGAACAGATCATCGAGAGAGGTCAGACTTATGTTTTTCGCGCTGCTTTTCAATCTTCAACACCTCCCCCGTAAGAGAGCGATATGCCTCTGCCACCTTGCCGTTCGGATCGTGCGCATAGATGCTCTTGCCTTCGGCGCTGATCTCCGCTGCCCGGACAGAGCGCGGGATTTCGGTATCGAAGATCTTGATCTTGCTGCCGTAGGTGGACCGAAGCAGGGAGCTGACTTCTTTGGAGTAGTTGGTACGGCTGTCTGCCATCGTCAGCAGGATGCCGTCAATGCGCAGATTCCGGTTGATCTGGCGGCGAACCTTGTTCACCGTTTGCAGAAGCTGTTCCAGCCCCTTTGCGGAGAGGAACTGCGGCTGCGCCGGGACAAGTACACTGTCAGCTGCGGCAAGAGCGTTGATCGTCAGCATCCCCAGCGAGGGCATACAGTCGATAAGGATATAGTCATAATCCCGCTTCAAGGGCTCCAGGCATTGCTTGAGGATCTTCTCGCGGGACATGGCGTTGATGAGGGATACCTCCAGTCCGGCCAGTTCAATGTTGGCCGGGAGCAAATCAACCTTTTCTTCATGGTGAAGGACTCCTTCCGCCACGGTGATCGGTTGATCCTCGATGGCTTGCATCATCGCGGTTGACAGCGTGTAGGGCAACTTATCCGGCTCGGTAAAGCCGAGAGAGATAGACAACGAGCCCTGCGGATCTGAATCAATCAGCAGGACTCGTTTTCCCTCCTGGGCAAGACCTACGCCGAGATTAGCGCAGGTGGTCGTCTTTCCCACGCCGCCCTTCTGGTTGGCAATGGCGATGATCTTACATTTTTCACCTATATGGGCATACACCTCCTGAAAATAAAAAATCCCGCCTTATCCTTTACGAACAAAGCGGGTTGAGATAGATAATGACTATTGAAAAAGTCGTTCAATATTGGTACACTACTTCTAGGAGCGTCCTTCTGAAATACAAGGGTTCGGACGGATACCTGTATGTGGGAAAAGGCAGAGTTGAACGGACTTATTTTTTTTACTTATTTTTAGCCTTTAGAGATAGGTGCATGCAGGTAAAGGTCAGTATTAAGTGGTACTTAAAAGTTCATGGAAATGTACAAATCGGTACGAAACGGGACACTTTTGCACAGGTTAACAGATTGACCTCTGAATTCGAGTCTTGTATCGTCCACCATAGGAACTGCACTGAAAAGTGCAGTTCTTTTTTGCTTTCAAACAAATTCGGCGTGATTTTGGCTAAAAAAGTGACGGCTCCATGCCTGCGATTTTCGTTTGACCACTTTTTTGACCCTTTATGGATTATCACAGCTTAAGTACATTGGATATAAATACTTCCATTCTGTTCGAGCTGGCTTGGCGCATATCATCCGTATAGTGCCCATAAAAGTCCAGAGTAAACGCTGCCGTGGCATGGCCGAGATT
>OCTX012288023.1_pt1 | contig 17228 bp, 14 predicted proteins | sample 1539691 | NCBI WGS metagenome assembly OCTX01 (sample SAMN02144231, study PRJEB22623) | gut metagenome | biome: sheep rumen | host: Ovis aries | place: New Zealand | reverse complement strand
TATTCATGCCATAGTGTGTCAGTCCGAAGTCTCTGGCATTATTTTCCAGCGTAGCCACCTGCCTGGCACTGACGGGGTCTTCTATGGGCTTGTCCTGATCGTGCGTTGGCGTATTGTGGTCGGGCATGCAGAATATCTGCTCCGGGCGGAAACACCTGAGCCCTCTTGCCCGAAGGCCCTCGAAGGCCTGTGGCGACGTCACCTCGTGGCAATAAAGGCGGTCAATGTACAACTGCGTCGGACCGTCGTCGACCGTCTGAACGACGTGCCGGTCCCATATCTTGTCGAATAGTGTATTCATAGCTCTTAATGCTTAAACTTATTTATGCAATCTATATATGCCTCGACGGACGCGGTCACGATGTCGGTATTGGCCCCAAAGCCATAGTAGAGACTGCCGTCATACTCCACCTGCATGTGCACTTTACCCACATCGTCAGAGCCTTTCGAGATGGCCTGGATGGTAAATTCCTTCAGCGTCATCTGCTTCTGGATAATCTTCTTGAGTGCCTTGATGGCCGCATCGACAGGTCCGTTGCCCGAGGCTGCTGCCTCGAACTTCTGGTTCGATATGTCCAGGCCTATCGAGGCGACGCTCTTCACGCCCTTGCCCGTGGTCACCTGCAGGAAGTCGAGCTTCACGGCATGGGCCTCGGCCGTGTCGGCACCGGCAAGCATCAGCACGTCGACATCGGTCACCTCCTTCTTCTTGTCAGCCAGCTGGAGGAATTTCTCATACACCTTGTCCAGTTTCTCCTCACTGAGCTCCACCCCGTTCACCATCAGCCGGTATTTGAGTGCGGCGCGCCCGGAACGAGCCGTCAGCACGATGCTGTTGTCGTCGATGCCCACGTCCTTAGGGTCCATGATTTCGTAGGTGTGCACGTTCTTCAACACGCCGTCCTGATGGATACCGCTGGAGTGTGCAAAGGCGTTGCGCCCCACGATGGCCTTGTTGGGCTGCACAGGCATATTCATCAGGCTCGACACCATGCGGCTCGTGGGATAAATCTTTGTAGTGTTGATATTGGTGTCGATGCCCAGGCCGTGGTGACACTTCAATATCATCGCAATCTCTTCGAGCGACGTATTGCCGGCGCGCTCGCCGATGCCGTTCACCGTCACCTCCACCTGGCGGGCTCCGGCCATCACGCCGTTCAGCGAATTGGCTGTAGCCATGCCCAGGTCATTATGGCAGTGGGTGGAGATGACCGCACGGTCGATGCCGTCCACGTGCTCCTTCAGGTATTTTATCTTCTCGTAGTACTCCTGCGGCAGGCAGTAGCCCGTCGTGTCGGGAATGTTCACCACCGTGGCACCGGCCTTGATGACGGCCTCTACCACACGGGCCAGATACTCGTTGTCGGTGCGCCCTGCGTCTTCGCAGTAGAATTCCACGTCGTCCACGTACTTCTTTGCATACTCGGTGGCACGCACGGCACGTTCAATAATTTCCTCGCGCGTGGAGTTGAACTTGTACTTGATGTGCTCGTCGCTGGTGCCTATGCCCGTATGGATACGCTTGTGCTTAGCATACTGCAGGGCGTCGTTGGCCACGTCTATGTCGTGCTCCACGGCCCGCGTCAGCGCACAAATGGTAGGCCACGTCACGGCCTTCGAAATCTCGATCACCGAGTTGAAGTCGCCAGGACTCGACACGGGAAATCCTGCTTCAATCACGTCGACGCCCAACTGCTCCAGGGCCTTGGCCACCTGAATCTTCTCGATAGTATTCAGCTGGCATCCGGGCACCTGCTCGCCGTCGCGCAGCGTCGTGTCGAAAATAAACAATCTGTCGTTCATCTTAGTTCTGTTTTATATTGTGTCGTTAAAAAAAATATATGTTCCTGTCTTATGACTACGAAAAAAGCCCTTCACACTCGGAAGTGAGAAAGGCCCTTATCGTCGTTTGCTTTATATCTTCAAATTACATGCACGCCTTATCACTTCCGACCACCTTACGCAGTCGAATAATAATCAGCGAGCTAATCAGATTAAAATTCTTCATTTACTTACTTTTTGCTTGAATCGGGTGCAAAATTACACTATTTCCACGAAACAGCCAAACAAAAGGGCGACTTTTTTCATGCACCGAGTAACTTCTACACAGTAAAAGGTACGAAAAAAAACTGTAACGAAAGACGGATTTTGGAGAATTAACGCAGAAAATGCGGGGCGTTTTCGTGACGCCCTGCATTTAGTGAGGTAGGTAGTGACACTACCCAAATGAAAAATGTCCCCCAAATTGAGGGACATTTGGCGCTTACTGATACTTCATTACTGATGCTGTTCGCGCAGAAGGTCGTTGACCGTCTTCACGGGGTTGAAGGTCGAAAGAGGCACCTCCACAAAGACTGTCGACCAGTCGCTCATGGCTCCGTTCCACAGACCGGGCAGCTCCAGGGCCTGCAGCTCCTTGCCCGACTTGGACTTCTGCGAGATGAAGCCCGTGGTGGGGTCGACATACTTGGGCAGGTCGAACGGCTTGCCCTTATAATCCTTCACTGCACATACCAGGTCGACGGGGTTGAAATGAGTACCCTTGGTGAACATCTCCATATACTCCTTGTTCGACTTGTCAATCTGGCTCGACTCCAATATCTGCAGGCTCACGGTGCCGTCCTGGTTATAGGTCAGGAAAGGACCGCCGCCAGGCTCGCCCACATTCTTCACCACGCCACAGACGCGCATCGGGCGGTTGAGCTTCTTGTGCAGATAGATTACCAACTCTGCGTCCTCTAACTCCTTGATGTCCTGTTTCCGACAACATAGGTCTTGCTGAACGAAGCGAATAATGTCCTCTATCTGCTCATGCGTGTACTTACCTGTATCGAGCAGGCGCAGATAGTCGAAGGCTTTCTGCTGCAACGTAACAAGAACGCCTGCTATAATCTGCTTCCACTCTACTGTATCCTGCTTCAAACGGTCGGGCACTACGTTATCTATGTTCTTGACGAAGATGACGTCAGCATCGATCTCGTTAAGGTTCTCGATAAGAGCTCCGTGACCACCCGGACGGAAGAGCAGACTTCCGTCAGCGTTGCGGAACGGCGTACCGTCAGGATTGGCGGCAATAGTATCCGTAGAGGGCTTTTGCTCTGAGAACGTGATGTCGTACTTAATACCGTATTTCTGTGCATACAGGTCAGCCTTCTGGGCTACCTTCTGCTTGAACAGCTCCATGTGCTCGTGCGAGACGGTGAAATGGACATGGGCCTCGCCATTGGAAGCAGCATAGAGCGCAGCTTCTACCAGATGCTCCTCCATCGGGGTACGCGCACCTTCGGAGTAGTTGTGGAACAGCAGCAGTCCCTTGGGCAGCTGACCGTAGTTCAGACCCTCAGCCTTCAGCATCTGGGCCGCTACGGCCTTATAGTCGCCAGCAGACATGAGCTCCTTAATGCCCTTACCACAGTTCTTCTGACACGCGGCGTCAAGTTCACCGTAGAAAGCAAACTTCTCAATGTTGTCAAAAAACTTCTTCTCAAAGTCGGTCGTGGGCACATCGTACTTGGCATCCACAAAGGCAAACATGTCTTTAAACATACGGCTGGCAGCACCCGATGCCGGTACAAACTTCACCACCTTCCGGCCGGCATTCTTATACTGCTGCCAAGCTTCGATATACTGCTGACGCTCACCTGCCGTAGGGGCTACAATGCCCTTACCGATAGCAGCGGCAGCCTCCAATTTCAAAAAGGGGAAACCAGTTTTAAACTCGCCTAACTGGCGCTCGATTTGCTGTTCAGAAATTCCTTTTTCAGCAATTTGTTTCAGGTCTTGTTGTGATAGCATAACTTTATTGGATTTAATAGTTCCTTTTACTGTTTTGCAAAGATAATATATTATTTGAATTCAGCAACTACTCTTTAGGCATATTTAACGTTTCAAGTATGCAGAGCACATGTCTGCACAGCGCTCACCGTCGACAGCTGCCGAGACAATCCCCCCCGCATAGCCGGCGCCCTCGCCACAGGGGAAGAGCCCTTGCAGACGTATATGCATCAGAGTATCTGTATCACGCACTATACGCACAGGACTGGAGGTACGCGTCTCGACGCCAATCATTACTGCTTCGTTAGTCAGAAAACCGTGACTCTGACGACCAAAATGCCGGAAACCTTCCTGAAGCCTGCGACCTACACCCATGGGCAACCAGAAGTGCAGAGGCGAAGACAGAAGCCCCGGGGCATAGGAACTCTTAGGCAAGTCGTAGCTCAGACGTCCGTTCACGAAGTCTGCCATACGCTGCGCCGGTGCCGTCTGTTTCCGGTTACCTTGTTGCCAGCACATGCGTTCCAGCCGTTCCTGAAAGGACATTACCGACAATGCAGAGTTGTCCGGAACAGCAGCTTCCCTGCCTTCACCCTCAATTTGCATTTCCTCTTTCTGCACATCCTCCGGACGTATCTCAACCACCATCCCAGAGTTTGACCACTGACCGCCACGGCTGGAGGGACTCATTCCATTGACAACAATCTGCTCCTTGTCAGTAGCAGCAGGAATTACAAACCCGCCAGGACACATACAGAAGGAATAAACTCCACGACCGTCAACCTGTGTCACAAACGAATACTCTGCAGCAGGCAGCCAACGGCCACGCCCTTTAGGAGAGTGGTACTGTATCTGGTCTATCAGTTCTGACGGATGTTCCAGTCGCACGCCAACGGCTATGCCCTTGGACTCAATGTCGATGCCTGCCTCTGCTAAATAGCGGTAGACATCACGGGCAGAGTGGCCTGTTGCCAATATAACAGGACCCAGGAACTCCTTAGTCACGCTATTGCCATTCATGTCGCGGTTTGTCTCACACAAGCACCCCACTACACGCTCGCCTTTTGTAATCAGGCGTGTCATCTTGGTCTGGAAATGTACCTCGCCGCCTGATTGCAGAATGGTGGAGCGTATATTCTCTATGACCCGAGGCAGCTTGTCTGTACCAATATGCGGATGGGCATCAGCCAGTATACGCGTGGAGGCCCCATGCTGGCAGAACACATGGAGAATCTTCTCTATCGAGCCTCGCTTTTTCGAGCGAGTATACAACTTCCCGTCAGAGTAGGCTCCTGCCCCACCCTCGCCAAAACAATAGTTGCTCTCTGCATCCACCATCTGTGTACGCCCTATCTGCGCAAGGTCTTTCTTGCGTTCGCGAACATTCTTGCCACGCTCTACTACGATAGGCTTTAGCCCCAGCTCAATGAGTCTCAATGCTGCGAACAGTCCGCCAGGGCCTGCCCCCACCACGATAACCTGGGGGGAATCAGTAACATCAGGATACTCTGTGTGCTGATACTCATCCTCCCGAGGAGGTTCATTGATGTAGGCACGTACCTTCAGATTGACATGGACAGTCCGCTGCCGGGCATCTATGCTGCGACGCAATATACGCACTGATGTCAGTGTACGCACGTCGAAACCATACTCCTGCGCGACGAACTCTCTCAGTGCCTGGTCATTGGCAGCAACATAGGGTGTTACCCGAAGTTGATATTCACTTATCACTTCTCACCTCCAAACAGGTCGTTAATCTCCTCTATCTCATCCTCGTCGAACCACTTCGACAGCCGTTCACGAGCCTTCACCTGAATATCCGGGTCAACGTCTGTCCATACCTTCTTCAGTACGAACACAAGCACGCCCAAATCATCAGCCAGTCCTGCAATGGGGATAGCGTCCGGCACCACGTCGAGCGGACTGATCAGGTAGCCCAATGCCCCTATTATCATGGCCTTGTTGGTGGCACTTACCTTATCGCTCTGCAACGTATAATATAGGATGAGAGCTGCATACACCAGTTTTGCACCAGCACTCTTGGCGATACGCGCAATTTTCTCAATAAAGTCCTGCTTCGAGAACCTGTTTGCATAATTCATAAAATCGGGTAGTTCCATATTTATACTGTTTTAATATTAATTATATACATTATTAAATATACTATCTAACTGTTCACGGCATTAACCTAACCACACGAATACCTGTGAAAGTAGGATGCTTGCGCAAGTAATAACGTAAGGACATGGGTTCCTCAACAACCTGGCGTCGAATCTGGGAGGCATTCAGCAGATGCAGTCCGTCACTACGCCACACTGCAAACCCTAAGTGTGCTATATCCAGACCGGCCTTCGTACAAGTAATGGCCAGTATATCTCCATCCTTCACCGTCTGGCGCATCAGCGTCGTGTTCTGAATAGCATCCTTTGGAATGTAGCGAACCTTCTGCCCCGTTAGCAACTTTTCCTGAAGGCGTATCTTTTCCACCAACTCAGGGTTCTTTCTCAATGCCTTGTATGCCTTCGGATGTTCGCTCATATAGTTCACCTTGATGGTTTGTACGGAGGTGAAAGGCGGGTTAGGCCCCTGTATATCAGCGACCAGCTTCATCTTGTGTTTGTCTGCAATCCAGTCTGAAAAGTAATGCAGCCGTGATGGATAGCCATTGATAACGCCTCCGCGATAGCGTAGCATACGAAGGGCTTCGATATAATCAGTCCACCCTTTCTTCCCCTTCTGCGCACACAGTTTCAGGGCTGCGACGGTCTCCACGAGTGTAGTGCAATCCAATTCACGCGTATTCACTACAAGCTGTTCCTCATCGTTAACCTCGAGTGTACGAGCCACATAGGGTACTCCGATGAACTGGCGTGCCAAATCGAGCATAGTAGTCTGGCGACCAGCCTGCTTTAGTATGCGACAGACGGTCAGGCTATCCTTGCGGTCATACGTCACTTGAGCCTCTGCGCCCAAACAATAGAAACACGAAAGAATGAAAGCTACTACAAGTATCTTCATTCCCCACATCACATTAATATAATATACAGCAGTCCTCATTTCAATTAATTCTTGAACTTTTTCCTATATTCCTTTCTCGGTCCGAAGTTCAGGCCGAAATAGAAGTTAAAATCGCCAAAGATGTTGTTCGCTGCAAAACGCGACTTGTGATAGTTATAAGCCCTGACAATGGCCGAGGCCCCTGCATACCACTTGGTGTTGTTCCAAACCAGCCCGAAACGTCCTATGCCGTCTATGTTGAAGTTACCAAAGTCGAAGCCCTTGGCATTGTTCTGCTCGCTCTCAGAATAAGAATTCTTATACGCCAATGCCATGGACAAGCTACTACAGAACAGCCAGTTGCGCGCAAACACCCAATTATAGGCATAGCCCACCGAGGCACTCACGTCACGATACTTAACACTCTTGAAGTTAAAGCTGGAGTCCAACTGTACCTCCTGTCCTAAATGTTGTTTGGCCAAAGCCTCCAGCCGGTTATAGTCAAAATCGATATGATTGTTCAGATATCCCAATCCTGCCATCCACGAGCCACAGCTTATCTTTTGGCACGAACTCTGTGCAAAGGCCGCAGGATAGGAGAAATGCCGATAGTTGAAAATATAATACAGGTTAACTCCTGTAATACTTACCTTTAACCCATCGAAATCAATGCCTTCCAGAGCATGCGTATCTATATTGGAACCGAAGTCGACACTACGTATTCGATAGTCGTTCACCGTCCGACGAAAAAAGACGTCAGCTCCAAAACGGGCACTGTAGATGCTGGCGTCAAGCTCGAACTTCGGCTTTTTATGAAAGATGTTCAAGTTACGCAGGTCGATGGTGAGTCCCAGGAATATCCACCGCCAGCCAAAATAAGGTCCAATGCGAATGTCTGTCTGTGGTGAAAACGAGATAGACTGCCCGCCTTCACCCGTAGTACTCAGGCGGTAATAGTCATACGTCATAACGGACTGCGCCATCAGAGCCCAGTTGTAGTGCTGCGGCTCCACATATGCCGTGTCCTGATCACTGAAAGCATCTATAAGTCGAGCTATCCACCCTTTGCGAGGTTGTTCCACGCGCAGCGAATCAGAAGCCATAGCGCTCATGCTCAGAGAAAATAACATTAGTATGGTTAGCTCTTTGCACATGATGGTCAGAATTTGCCCAAGATACGGTCCAACACCCAGTTGACAGGAGTTGCCGAGACGCTGGTACAGTCACAAACGCTGATGCCTTGCAAATGCTCTATGACACTCTTAACAATAGGGTACTGTACATAAGGCGGATTGGGTACTGCTATGCTTTCTTCGCCATATGAGGTATGAAGCCGGATAGGCTGATAGTCGAATACGGAAAAGCTGACACTGCCTCGTTCGCCCACCACATCGATGCGATCTTCACGAGCTGACTCGTGAGCCACAAAACACCAGGAGCCAGAACCGGGCAAGCCATTCTCAAACTGGAAACAGGCACTCACAGAATCCTCTGCACTGTAAATGCCACCACGATTAGCGCAAAGACCTCGAGCCTCTATAATAACACCAAACAGTTGTTGCAGGAAGTCTAACTGGTGAGGAGCCAAATCGTAAAAATAACCTCCACCGGCAACATCGGGCTGCAGGCGCCATGGCAACTTTCCATCCTTATAATAATCGTGTTCGCGTGGAGACTCGGCAAAGCGTAACTGTACGTTCACCACGTTGCCAATGACACCACGTTCCAGGATTTCCTTCACCTTCAGGAAGTAAGGCAGATATCTACGATAATATGCCACGAAGCAAGGAATACCAGTCTCTTCAGACACCCGATTCACACGCAAGCAGTCCTCGTATGCAGATGCCAACGGCTTCTCCACATACACCGGCTTACCAGCCTTCATTGCCATAATGGCATACGTGGCATGGCTCGAAGGAGGTGTAGCAATATATACGGCATTTACCTCCTCGTCGTCTATCAGCGCCTGGGCGTCAGTATACCACCTGGGCACCTTGAAACGCTCTGCATAACTACGTGCACGACTCTCGCTGCGGCTCATCACGGCAACAACACAAGAACCGTCCACCTCTGAAAAGGCCGGACCGCTCTTTTTTTCTACTACGTCACCACAACCGATGAAGCCCCACTTGATGATTTTCATATTAGCACAATTTGGCCACAAAGTTACGAAATAATTCTTAATTCTTCATTCTTTATTATTAATTTTTAGTACCTTTGCAGCATCAAAGCGCAAAACAATGGACAAACAACAAGATACAGACCTACTGAAAGCCCGCTCATACCGACGCGTTCTGACCGTTGGTTTCAGAACCTTTACCGAGCATTTCAGAGCCTTCTTCAAAGCCTCCTGGCAGATGGCTCTTCTCTATGCAATAACATGTGGTGCACTGGGCACTCTGACTGCTATCAGGATTCCGGAGCTAACGACAGTCATCATGCAGCAAGTCACTGCTTATCAAGGCGTTTACATAGAGCCATTATTACAATACTCTTCTAGCATCTTAGTATTGTTACTGCTACTTTTGCTATCTGTAACAACGCTGTCTTTAGGATCGGCTACCATATTGGCAAAACTCAAGGAACACAAAGACACGGGGTGCATTAGTACTCCACCGAGTTGGCTGACTGCCAGCCCACGGCTGATGGGCCGAACCCTGAAGGGGGTGTTTGCCACGCTTCTGGTGGCGTTGCTGCCTTTCCTGCTGGTGTTGGCACTGATAGTGGTCATTGTCAAAACGCAGCCTGATATGCTGCACGGACGACTTATCACTGCCCTGACCACTGCGTTTATAATGTGCGTCGTCACTGCTGCCCTGGCACTGCCGCTGATGCATGTGCTGATGAAATATATCATGGAACCTCCTTGCTCTTTCTGGAAAACCCTGAGAAAGCACTATTCCTCAGGCATGCGCCATTGGGGCATGCTGTTTTTGGTATTTTTCGTAAGCACACTCACCGTCCAATTGGTGCAGCTGGTGGTTATGTTGCCTGCACACATCCTAAACATAGCCAGCCAAACGGCCTACTTGGGTCTGTTGAAAGGTGATCCGCTGGGGATGCCCTCATACATTAACACACTTACTTTCGTCACCTTTACTCTCTGTTGCTTCATCGCATTCTATGTAAGTCAGGTGATGCTTGTACACAACTATTACGCCTACGGAGCCATAGAAGCCAAGGAACAGGAGCGAAAGGAACTGGAAATAAACATCTGACCCCATATTATAGATAGCAAATGAGAAAAATACTTTTCATAGACCGCGACGGAACCATCATCCGCGAACCTGAGGACGAGCAGATTGACGCTTTCGAGAAGCTACACTTCGTACCACGCGCCATCTCAAGTCTCGTCTTCCTTCGTCAACATACGGACTATCTTTTTGTAATGGTCTCTAACCAAGACGGTTTGGGCACTGAGGCATTTCCCGAAGACACCTTCTGGCCCGTGCACAACTTTATACTCGACACGCTAAAGGGAGAAGGAATAGAATTCGACGACATACTTATTGACCCTCACTTCCCTCAGGACAATGCGCCTACACGCAAGCCCAATATTGGACTAGTAAAAAAATACATTGACTCTGAGGAATACGACATCAAGAACTCATTCGTCATCGGCGACAGAGACACTGATCGTAAATTTGCCGAGAACATAGGATGCCGTTTCCTCCAGGTAACCACCGACCCCAAAGAACCATTCAGCTCGACCTGGGACAAAATAGCAGCTATCGCCTATGGAGGCGAGCGTAAGGCAGAACTGCGACGCACCACCAAAGAGACCGACGTATTCGTCAGTCTGGACCTCGACGGCAACGGACGTTGCGACATTTCGACCGGCTTGGGATTTTTCGACCACATGCTGGAGCAGATTGGTAAACATGGCATGATAGACCTCACCATACATACCAAAGGCGACCTTCACGTAGACGAACACCACACCATAGAGGATACGGCCTTGGCGTTGGGTGAGTGTCTGCTACATGCTCTTGGCGACAAACGAGGCATTGAGCGATACGGTTATTGCCTACCTATGGATGACTGTCTTTGCCATGCATGCCTTGACTTCGGTGGTCGGCCCTGGCTGGTATGGGACGTCCACTTCAAACGTGAACGCATTGGCGACGTACCGACAGAGATGTTCTATCACTTTTTCAAGAGCCTCAGCGATACCGCCAAGATGAACCTCAACATACGTGCCGAAGGGCAGAACGAGCACCACATGATAGAGGGCGTCTTCAAGGCACTGGCCCGGTCGTTGAAGATGGCCGTCCGTCGCGACGTCTATCACTTTGAGCTCCCATCCACAAAAGGAATCCTTTAGAAAAGAAAAACAAATATGTTCGACAAGCAAACCTACATCCGCCGGCGTGCGGAACTGAAAAAACTGGTAGGTCAGGGCATCATCTTGCTCTTTGGCAACAACGAGGCCCCCTACAACTATCCCTCCAACACCTACGCTCCTATGCGCCAGGACTCTTCTTTCCTTTATTACTTCGGACAACATCGTGACGGACTGGTGGGAGTCGTCGACATTGACAACGATAAAGAATGGCTTCTTGGCGACGACATTGATGTAGAAGACATCGTATGGATGGGGTTCACGCCCTCTGTTAGTGACTTGGCCGCCCAAGTCGGCATCAGTAATACGGCACCTCTCTCAGCACTCCGTCAGATTACAGACAAAGCCAATGCCACAAATACAAGAATCCATTTTCTTCCTCCCTATCGTCATGACACCAAGATAGCCATCATGGATTTGCTTGGCATCCATCCATCCATACAGAAAGAAGCCGCATCACTCCCTCTCATTCAGGCAGTTGTAAAGATGCGCTCCACAAAGGAAACGCAAGAAATAGCAGCCATCGACCATGCCTGCGACGTTGGTTATGCCATGCACACTACGGCACAGCTGCTCATCAAGCCCGGAGTGACGGAACGGTTCGTCGGAGGACAAGTGGACGGCATTGCACGCTCCTTAGCCAGCGGCACCAGCTTTGCCACTATATTCTCACAGCACGGCGAGATTATGCATGGTAATCCTTCTGAGGCGAAACTGGAGGCAGGAAGACTGGCACTCTGCGACGCAGGATGCGAGCTGGACGACTATTGCTCCGACCATACCCGCACCATGCCAGTCACTGGGAAATTTGACCAGCGACAACTGGAGATATACTCCATCGTGGAAGCTTGTCACGACTATGTCTTAGAAGTGGCAAAACCTGGTGTGAGATACATGGATGTACACTTTGCCGTATGCCGCATGATGACAGACCGTCTGAAAGAACTTGGACTTATGAAGGGCAATACCGAGGAGGCTGTCCGCGCCGGTGCCCATGCCATGTTCCTGCCCCACGGCTTAGGACACATGATGGGCATGGACGTTCACGACATGGAAGGACTCGGACAGATATACGTAGGCTTTGACGAGGAGACCCGTCCCAACCTGGAACAGTTCGGCACCAACTGCCTACGTATGGGACGCCGGCTGGAGGAAGGTTTCGTGGTAACCGATGAGCCCGGTATCTATTTCATTCCCGCCCTCATTGACGAGTGGAAGACGAATGGACACTGCAAGGAGTTCATCAACTTCGAGAAACTGGAAACCTACAAAGACTTTGGCGGTATCCGCATAGAGGATGATGTCCTGATTACAAAGGACGGCTGTCGTTTCTTAGGAACGAAACGTATTCCCTATCATCCTCACGAACTGGAAGAATATATGAGTAATAATTAAAAATAAAAAGACAATGAGAAAGATTTTAACCCTCGCACTGATGGCAATGGTAGCTGTCGGTGCACAAGCGGAAGAGAAGAAAGAATCCGCCAACAAGAACAAACCCGTATTCACGGTGATCAAGGAGAATCCTATCACCTCTATCAAGGACCAGAACCGCAGTGGTACGTGCTGGGACTACTCTACCCTTTCCTTCTTTGAGGCGGAAATCCTGAAGAAGACAGGTAAGACCTATGACCTCTGTGAGAGTTTCGTCGCCAACAAGAACTATATGGACCGTGCCATTCAGGTGGTGCGCCTGCATGGTGACTGTCAGTTCTCGCAGGGCGGCTCTGCTTATGACGTGCACTACGTGCTGCAAAACTACGGTATCTGCCCAGAGGATGCCATGCCTTTCCCCGGTTCCCTCTATGGTGACTCACTGAATAATTTCAATGAGTTCTTCTCGCTGATGGAGCCATACGTGGAGGCAGTGTCCAAGAACAAGGCAAAGAAAATCTCCCCGCAGTGGAAAGTCGGTTTGCAGGGAATTCTCGACGCTTACTTAGGCAAGTGTCCTGAGAGCTTCACTTATGAGGGCAAGACCTATACCCCACAGACTTTCGCCGCCAGCCTTGGTCTTGACTGGAACGACTATGTAAGTATCACAAGCTATACCCATCGTCCTTTCTATACTGCCTTTGCCGTTGAGGTACAGGACAACTGGCGCAACCCATTGTCTTATAACGTACCCATGGACGAGATGATGAAGATCATTGACAATGCCATCATGAACGGTTATACCGTAGCATGGGGAGGCGACGTAAGCGAGCCGGGATTCACGCGCCAGGGACTGGCCTATGCCATTGACGACAAGAAGACACAAAGCCTTCAGGGCAGCGACATGGCCAAATGGCTAAAGATGACCCCTGCCAAGAAACGCGACGTCATCGACTCTCTCGGCTGCACCGTTCCTGAGATTGTCCCCACACAAGAGATGCGCCAGCAGCGCTATGACAACTGGGAACTCACCGACGACCATGGCATGCTGATCTACGGCATCGCCAAAGACCAGAATGGCAAGGAGTACTACATGGTAAAGAACTCTTGGGGCGAGAGTGGTGACTATAAAGGTATCTGGTACATGACCAAGACCTTCATCGCTGCCAACACGATGGACTATACCATCAATAAGAACGCTATCCCCAAGGATATCCGCAAGAAGCTCGGACTTTAAGTCTTATATACAAATGAGTTAGCCTGCCGGCTAACTCATTTGTGCTCTTTTCATTATAAACCTAAAACAAACTCTTCGAAATGACGACATTATGGAAAAACGACAGCGAGCTGTTTTCGATTGCCCGCACTGAGTTGTTTACAGCACTTGTGGGTGACGTGCTCGACAAGATGGGGTACCTGCACCAATTTCTTCCTCCACATATCAAGCCGTTACGTAACGACATGGTAGTCATCGGTCGTGCCATGCCTGTTCTGGAGGCCGACGTGTTTGCTGAACGCCGATTTGAGGACAGCCAAAGTGCAATGGCCGATAACCCCATCGTTGATGTGATGCGTAAGCCGTTCGGAATCATGTTCGAGGCACTTGACCAGCTACAGCCTGGCGAAGTTTACATCTGCAGTGGTTCGTCACCACGCTATGCCCTATGGGGCGGACTGATGTCCACCCGAGCTATTGCCATTGGTGCAGCCGGGGCTGTGGTCGACGGTTTCAGTCGTGACACCAACGAGATACTTCGCCTCGGATTCCCCACCTTCTCACAAGGGACCTATGCACAAGACCAAGGCCCTCGCGGTAAAGTCATTGACTACCGTGTGCCCATCGAATTCGGAGGCATTACCGTACGACCTGGCGACATTGTCTTCGGCGACCTTGACGGTGTCATAATCGTCCCCAAAGAGGCTGAAGAAGACGCCTTTGCAGGAGCCATAGAGAAAGCCCGAGGTGAGAAGCAGGTCAAACAGGCTCTGGAACAAGGTATGTCCACCGTAGATGCCTTTGCGAAATACGGAATTATGTGATGTGGAAACAACGAGATGTCGAATCATTGACACTTAGAAATATCGAAAAAACAATAGAATAAAGAAACATGAATGCATTCAGAATAGACGGCCAGCGTGCCGTGGTGACCGGCGGCGGATCCGGTCTAGGTTTTGGCATTGCCAAAGTATTTGTTGAAGCTGGTGCTGAGGTTATCATCATCGGCCGTAATGAGACGAAATTGCAAGAAGCCTGCAAACAGTTAGGCACCAAGTGCAGCTACCGTGCCTTTGACGTGACGAAACTGGACAAGATACCTGCATTAGTAAAGGATATTGGTGCAGTGGACATCCTTGTCAACTGTGCCGGCGTACACCTGAAGAAATGGGCTCTTGATGTTACTGACGAAGAATTTCTCAGCGTTCTGAACGTCCACGTAATGAGTGTGTTCGCCCTGAGTCGCGAGTTTGCCCATCTGATGGTGGAACAAGGCCATGGCAGCATCGTGCTCATCAGTTCCATGACAGCCATCATGGGCATGGAGCAGGTGGTGGCTTACACCACTGCCAAGTCGGCCATCCTCGGTCTGCAGCGCAGCCTCGTAGCAGAACTGTCTCAGAAAGGTGTGCGTATCAACACCATTGCGCCGGGATGGATTGACACGCCGATGTTCCATAAGGCCACCGACAACGACCCACAGCGTAAGGCAAACATCCTTCGTCGAATCCCCATGAAGACATTCGGCAACCCCGAGGACATTGGCTATGCAGCACTCTACCTTTCTTCACCCGCTGGAGCATATGTCAATGGTGTCTTTCTCCCTGTCGACGCAGGAGCATCAGAAGCATTCTAAACTCATCGGTCTATCGCAAACTCAAAACATCGAATATTCGTGGCATCAGAAATGAGAATGAAGAAAACGAATGTGCGTTGGACTATAGTGGCACTGATATTCTTTGCAACGACAGTCAACTACATCGATCGCCAAGTCATCGGTCTGCTGAAGCCCTACATCCAGAATGACTTGGGATGGTCAGAGGCAGACTATGGCTATATTGTGACGTCCTTTCAGGTGGCCTATGGCATTGGCATGCTGGTGTGCGGCCGTATGCTCGACTGGCTGGGAAGCAAAATAGGGTATTCGATAGCCATCATCGTATGGAGCATCGGCGCAGTGCTGCACGCCTTCTCACGCACCGTAACAGGCTTCTGTGCTTCCCGTGCCGTCTTAGGACTGGGTGAGGCTGGCAACTTTCCCGCTGCCGTCAAGGTTGTTGCCGAGTGGTTCCCAAAACGCGACAGAGCCTTTGCCACTGGAATCTTTAACTCTGGCACCACGGTTGGTGCCATCATTGCCCCCATCATCGTAACAGCCATCACGCTGCAGTGGGGCTGGCGCATGGCATTCATCGTCACCGGACTGCTGGGATTCGTCTGGGTCGTCATTTGGTGGCTGATGTACAGATCCCCCGAGTTGCACCCCAAGGTAAATGCCGAAGAACTAAGCTACATCCACTCTGAAGAACATTCTGAGGAGAAATCCGCTATCACTTGGCGACAGCTGTTCAGTCAACGCCAGACATACGCCATTCTCTTTTCACGTTTCGTCACCGACTGGGTGTGGTGGTTCTTCCTGTTCTGGACACCCGACTTCTTAAACAAGACGCATGGTGTCGACCTGCAGAGTACAGTGCTGCCGCTCATCATCATCTACACCATGGCAGACATCGGAGGCATCTGCGGTGGGCATGTGTCATCACAGTTCATCCGCATGGGACGCTCTGCCGACTTTGCACGCAAGACCACCATCCTTATCTTTGCCCTTCTGGTATTACCGCTGAATGCTGTGCCCCATATCCATAACTTGTGGGTTGTGGTGCCCATCATCGGACTTGCCACCAGCGCCCATCAGGCATGGGCCTCGAACATCTTTACCATCGTCTCCGATGTCTACCCTAAGCAGGTGGTGGGCTCCATGATTGGCATCAGCAGCGTAGGCGGAGCCGTAGGCGGTGCGCTGGCATCAACTTTTGTAGGACTCATCCTCCAATGGACGGGCAGCTACGAAGTCATCTTCATGATTGCCAGCATGATGTACCTGACGGCCTGGCTCACGCTGAAGCTCTTTGTTCCGATTCGTCAGATTCATCTTTAAATAAAAACTTCGAAATATCGTAATATCGAAACTTCGAAACATCGAAAAAATAAAAGTAATATGATTATCCAAAAGATTGAAACCTGGTGGGTACGTCGCGACAAGTGCCTGTTCGACGACAAGCGAAAAGGCAAGAGCGCAATGGACTGGGACGTGTTGGTGCTGAAGCTGAGCACCGACAATGGCATAGAAGGCATTGCGACAGCCCTGGCTGCACGCTCAGGCAATGTCACAGAGGCATACATCCACGACAACATCGCACCGGTAGTGCTGGGGCGTTCGCCCTATGACCATGAGAAGATTTGGCATGAGTTGTGGAACATCGACCGTCACCTGACGTTCTTCCCTGTCTATCTGCCCGGTCCCATCGATGTAGCCTTGTGGGACATTTGTGCCAAGGCAGCAGGTCTGCCCCTCTACAAATACCTCGGCGCTTACAGAGAGCAGTTGCCGGTCTACGCCAGCGGACTCTTCCACACCTCTGAGCAAGAATATATCGACGAGGCACTCTACTACCAAGAGCGTGGCATCAAGTGCTATAAGGTTCATCCCCCAGGTCCTGTCGAGACCGACATGCGTATCCACGA
>OCTX011893627.1_pt1 | contig 17228 bp, 14 predicted proteins | sample 1539691 | NCBI WGS metagenome assembly OCTX01 (sample SAMN02144231, study PRJEB22623) | gut metagenome | biome: sheep rumen | host: Ovis aries | place: New Zealand | reverse complement strand
TGCGGCTTTAATCTCAATGAGGTCTGCGAGACGGCAATCAACTATCTGCGCGATCCGGGGCACGATCTTTTCCTGACGCTCCCCGCGCCGGACTTTCCCACGGGCGGTGAGATCATCTTTGACCGCACGGAGATGGAGAGCATCTACAACACCGGCCGCGGCAGCTTCCGCGTGCGTGCCAAGTGGCGGTATGTTGCGAAGGAAAACATCATTGAGATCTACGAGATCCCGTATACCACGACTTCCGAGGCCGTGATCGACAAGGTCGCCGAGCTCATCAAGAGCGGGAAGATCCGAGAGATCAACGATATGCGCGATGAGACCGACCTGAGCGGATTGAAGCTCGCCATCGATCTCAAGCGCGGCGTGGATCCGGACAAGCTGATGGCGAAGCTCTTTAAGATGACAACGCTGCAGGATACGTTTCCCTGCAACTTCAACATCCTTGTCGCAGGCAACCCGAAGGTCATGGGCGTGCGGGAAATCCTTGACGAGTGGTGCGCCTGGCGTATGGAGAGCATCAGGCGTCGCGTGTATTTTGACCTTTCCAAGAAAAAGGACAAGCTGCATCTGCTCAAAGGTCTGGAAAAGATCCTGCTTGATATCGACAAGGCGATCGAGATCATCCGAGGGACCGAGCTGGAGAGCGAGGTCGTGCCCAATCTGATGATGGGCTTTGGTATCGATCAGATCCAGGCCGAGTACGTCGCGGAGATCAAGCTGCGGAACATCAACCGCGAGTATATCCTCAAGCGCACGGATGAGACAGATAATCTGGAAAAAGAGATCGCGGAGCTGGAAGAGACCCTCTCAAGCCGACGCCGGATCAAGTCGATTATTATTGACGAGCTCAAGCAGATCAACAAAAAGTATGTCACGCCGCGACGCTCCACAATCGTCTATTCCGACGAGATCGAGGAATTTGAGGAAGAGAGCACGGTGGAGGATTATCCCGTCACACTCTTCCTGTCGAAGGAGGGCTATTTCAAGAAGATCACGGCCCAGTCGTTGCGCATGAGCGGTGAGCAGAAATACAAAGAAGGCGACAGCTTGTTCGTCAGCTTTGAATCCTCCAACAACAGGGAAGCGCTGTTCCTGACCGACCGCCAGCAGATGTATAAATCGCGTCTTGCTGATTTTGAAGACGGGAAAGCCTCGGCGCTCGGCACCTATCTGCCGACAAAACTGCAGATGGACGAGGGCGAGAGCGTGATCGCCATGATCGATCCGGGCGATTATTCCAAGCACCTGCTGATCGTATTTGAGAACGGCAAGGCGGCCCGGATCGAGCTTTCGGTCTATGAGACGAAGACCAACCGCCGTAAGCTGATAAACGCCTATTCCGACAAGAGCCCTGCCGTCTCGGTCATGCTGATCGAGGAAGAAGCGGATGTGGCCATCTATTCCAGCGATGACCGCGTCGTCGTGTTCAACACGGCGCAGATCCTGCCTAAGACCACGAGGAATACGCAGGGCGTTGGCGTGATGAGCCCGAAAAAGGGAAAGAAAATCGTTCACGCTGCATGGCTGAAGGATACGTCGATCCGAAACGTATCCCGTTATCGCGTACGCAGCCTGCCGGCGGCAGGCGCGCTTTTAAAGCCGGAAGACAGAGAAGAGCAGCAGCTTTCGCTGATGGATGAATGATATGGATTCAATCAAAAACAGTCTTGAAAAGAAAAAAGTGTGGAAGTACATCACAAAGTATCTCGTGATCCTCTTCGGCGCGGCGATCTATGCCATCGGGTTTCAGTTTTTCCTTTTCCCCAACGCGATCGTGTCCGGCGGGCTCGTCGGTATCGCGATGATCATCAACGTCTTTACGTCGTTGCCTGTCGGTATGTTGACGTTTGTGATGAATGTGCCGCTGTTTATCGTCGCCTGGCGGCATTTCGGGCTCGATTTTCTTCTCAGCTCGCTTGCCGGCGTTGCGCTCTCGGCTCTTCTTGTAGATGTCTTTGCGCTGAAGAGTCTTGTCGCTACGAACGATCCGATGCTTGCCTGCATCATCGGCGGTGTGATCAAGGGCGCGGGGCTCGGCATGATCTACTATGTCGGCGCGACGACCGGCGGCGTAGATATCGTGGCCAAATTCCTCCGTCAGCGCCATGCGCATATCCAGTTTGGAACGCTTATCCTGATCATGGACATTGTGATCATTGCAGCCTATGCGTTCGTACTCGAACGGTATGAGAGCGCCATGTATTCCCTGATTGCTATGTTCGTCGTCAGCAAGGTGATCGACCTGGTTCTGTACGGCATCGACAATTCCAGTGTCTGCTATGTCATCAGTGAGCACAGCGACGAGCTCATCAAGGAGATCATCTCTGGGCGCGTACATCGCGGCGTTACGATCCTAAACGGCGCCGGGGCCTATTCCGGGAAGCCGGAAAAGATCCTTATGTGCGTGATCAAGCGGCACCAGATATCGGAGTTTCGTCGTCTGATCCGCAGCATCGACCCCAATTCCTTCTGTATTGTAACGGACGCCAAAGACGTTTTCGGAAAAGGCTTTGAGAACATTGCCGAGGTCAAATGATGAAAAGAAGCGCTGCGATACTCCTGCTCATCTGCCTGATGATCTCTCTCTGCGGTTGCGGGAGCATCTTTGAAAAAGAATATGTGGCAGAGGCCGATTATGTCCCGCCTTTGCAGGCGGAGAATGACAGCCCGGAACGCTATACGGTCCGCAACATGACCGAACTGAAGCGGGCTTTGATCGGCATGGTCTATGGAGGAGCGGGCGGCGGCAGCATTGCCTTTGATGCCAACTATGACGGCGATGCGGCGGCAGATATGGAAAACGCCTGCTGGCAGGTTCGTACGCAGGACGCGCTGCTGGCTTACAGCGTACGCGACATTACATATGAAATGGCTAAGATCGTCAATTACTATGAGAGCACGGTCACCATCGATTATACAAGTTACGCAGCGGGACTCGCCAGTATCGTTCAGCTGCCCTATGCGATCGGACTGGAAGAGATCCTGACCTCCGCGATGGAGGAAAACCGGACGCGCGCCACGATCCTGATCAACGCCAGTACGATGAGCGCGGATCGGATGAAATCCTTCGTCCTGGATCTTTATCGGGAAAATCCGACGATTTGTGTCCGAGAACCGGAAATAACCGTCTTTATGTACAGCGGCTCCGGGAGACAGCGGCTTTATGAGATAAACTTCCATTACGGCCTTGCCGAGGATGAGCTGATCCGCTGCAAATCCCAGTTGAAAAACCTGGATGTGGTCAGCAACCTCGATGCTCGAGAGCTTGACGACGCCAATCGGGCGCTGGCGGCCTGCCGCTATCTGACGGAAAACTGTACATATTCCGAGGCGGCTCCCGCGAGCTGCTATGATGCGCTGATCCTGGGCACGACTAACAGTGAGGGACTGGCGCTGGCCTATGTGGAAATGTGCCATCAGTTGGGTCTGGAATGCCAGATCGTATATGGACAGTTTGGCGGCGAGGATCATTGCTGGAACATCCTTAAACTGGACGGAGACTGTTACCATGTCGATGTCACGCGCTGTTTTGACGGACAGTTCTCTGCCGGCTTCCTGCGCAATGACGAGATGATGTGGAACGATTATCGCTGGAATATCTCAAACTATCCGGCCTGTACGGGCAAGATGAGATTCGCGGACGTCGCAGGAGAAGTCGAGGCGACAGGTTTTGTACTTGCTGACAGCGACTATGCTGACCTTCCCGCAGAAGCTGAGCCTGCCACGGAAGAAACGCCTTCTCAGAGCGAGGAAGAACCGGGCGTCCAGGAGGAACCGGACGCTGAAGTGACAGAGGCAACGGCTGACGATACGACAGATCAGACAGGGGAGGAAACCGTCGTAAACGGCTAATCTGCGCTGCCGCCAAACAAGAAAAAAAGCTTGACAAATCGGTGATGTGTGGTAATATATACGCGTTGCCGATGCGGCCTTAGCTCATCTGGTAGAGCGCCACCTTGCCAAGGTGGAGGTAGCGAGTTCGAGCCTCGTAGGCCGCTCCAAAAAACCCTATTGCATTTGCAATAGGGTTTTTTATATGCGGGTATGGTGGAATTGGCAGACACGCAGGATTTAGGTTCCTGTGGGTAACCGTGTGGGTTCAAGTCCCACTACCCGCACCAAAAAGGCTCAGCAGCCCTCTGGGCGGCTGAGCCTTTTTTAAATGGAGGCAGGGAAGGAGAGCGGTGTTAGTAAGCGTGCGAGGCACGTTTTCTTTGTGATCCGGCCTGCCCCGCAGGGCAGGTCATTTCCCGCTATCCGTACCATGTTTGAACGTTGATTCTGATATCAGAGTCAGCGTTCTTTTTTCTCAGCGTAAAAAGAAAACTTCTATTATCATGGGAACGCTAAGCTATACGCACTGTGGAAAGCATGTCTTGACGGTTTTGACATGTTATGATAAAGTTACTTAGATATTTAGGAATAATTGTACAGTTTGCGCTTCATGGGATCTCGGTAGAGGAAAAAACCATTTCCTCTATCTGGCGGAACACGCAAAAGATCCGAAAAATACAGGCAGGATTTGACATATGTTGACAAGTTGGGACAAGCTTCCGGAGTATATGAAGACTCCGGAGGTAAAGACATATTATGAAGTTTTAAAAAAACATCGCTTTTCACTTCTGATAAAAAGACTGTTCGACTGTATTGCTGCGATCATGCTGCTTATCCTTTTGGCGGTTCCCATGCTCGTTATTGCAGTCTGGATCAAGAAGGACAGCACCGGTCCGGCTTTTTACAGGCAAGAGCGGGTGACAAAAGACGGAAAGCATTTTCTGATCCACAAATTTCGGACGATGGTTGTCAATGCTGACCGGATTGGGACAGCGGTCACTGTGGGAGACGACAAGAGGATCACAAAGGCCGGAGAGAAGCTCAGACGTTTGCGACTTGATGAGCTTCCGCAGCTATTGGATGTCTTAAAGGGTGATATGAGTTTTGTCGGTACGCGGCCCGAGGCAGCCAAATATGTGGAGCGCTACAAGCCTGAGTATTACGCGACGCTTTTGCTTCCCGCAGGGATCACCAGTGAGGCAAGTATCCGCTTTAAGGATGAGAACGAGCTGCTCAGCGCTGCGGATGATGTTGACCGGGTTTATGTCGAGAAAGTCCTGCCGGAAAAAATGAAGTGGAATTTGGCTGATATTCAAAATTTTTCCTTACTTGGAGAGCTTGCGACTATGTTCAGAACAATTGCGGCTGTCTGCGGAAAAAACTATGAATGAGGATGAAAAAATGAGCACGCTTGTCACGTTCATCGTGGTGGCTTACAATGCCGCTGCAACGATCGAAGCACTGCTAAATAACTTGAAGCGGCAGACCTATCCGCATGACCTGATCGAGGTCATACTTGTTGATGGATGCTCAAGGGACGGCACAAAGGCGGCAATGCTGCGCTTCCAAAACCAACAGACCGATTTCAGACGTGTAGCTGTTTTAGATAATCCTAAACGGACACTTCCCTGCGGATGGAATGTCGCACTTGACGCAGCAGAGGGCGAAGCACTTTTGCGTGTTGATGCGCATGCAATGATACCGGACCGCTTTGTTGAGCAGAACGTCAGTGATCTGCTGAAAGGGGAAGATATCTGCGGCGGGAAAGTAATCAGTATCCCAGCCAATAAAACAAAGTGGGCCATCGTCTTGAATGAGGCTGAAAACTCAATGTTTGGCGGAGGGGTTGCAGCTTTCCGCAGAGCCGATACGGCAAGATATGTCAGCACGGCAGCCTTCGCAATTTATCGAAAGACTGTATTTGATAAAGTCGGCAGATACAACGAGAGGCTGACAAGAACAGAAGACAACGAGATGCACTACCGTATGCGTCAGGCCGGATATCGGTTTTACTATGATCCTGAAATCGTTTCCTATAGAAAGACAAGGTCCGACCTGAAAGGTCTTACAAAACAGAAATACCTCAATGGGTATTGGATCGGCAGAACACTTTGGCTCGAGCCGAAGTGTTTCTCCCTGTATCACTTTGTTCCCCTCGCGTTCGTGCTTGCAATTGCCTTTTCATCGCTGCTGTGCTTCTTTGGAATATGGTGGCTTTCAGCACTTGTGTGGGGAGCTTATGTGATCGCAAACCTCGGAATGACAATCGGCGCTGTAATCAACTGCCGAGAAAGAAATGTTCTGTTCGTTTCTCTTCCTTTTGTTTTCCTTGTGCTTCATGTTTGGTACGGCGTAGGAACAATTGCCGGGATCCTGAGCTCGCCGAAGAAATAATAGGCTCGGAGATCATAACCAGACGGTAAAAAAATTGTACTGAAAGCCTGGTCGAAAGGTTGTGTTGACATGGTGATCCTCCATTTTGCATGCATTGACAATTCAAAAACGAGCGGTGTGAGCATAGCTGTCCTTCAGCACGTAGCGGCACAGGGACAGTTTGCCGATACTGCGCTGATCAATACCAATGGGATCGAAATACCCGGAGTTCAAACGCAACTGCCTTTTTCCAAGCCTTTTGATGTCAGAGCACTCCCAAAACCGTTTGACAGACCGGACCTTGCCGTTTTTCAAGAGTGCTACAGGCCTGCTTATCTTGGCATCGCCAGACACCTTAGAAAGAACGGTATTCCGTATGTCATTGTTCCGCACGGAGAATTGGGGAAAGAGGCGCAGCAGAAAAAGCATTTCAAAAAACTTGTTGCAAATCTTCTCCTGTTCAATCGCTTCGCCAATCAGTCAGTGGCAATTCAATGCCTTTCGGAACGCGAATTTACAGAAACCGCTTTTGGAAGCCGCAAGTTTATCGGAACAAACGGTGTCATGATTCCGGCTGTGAAAAAAGAGACCTTCAGCCGGGAAGGCGTGAAAATTGTTTACATTGGCCGCCTGGATGCCTACCATAAAGGACTTGATCTTCTGATCGAGGCAGCCCGCCTTTCAAAACCGATCTTGAAAGAAAACAAATGCCAAATTGAAATATTCGGGCCGGACTATGCGGGCCGCTATGAAAATGTCGAGAGACTGATTCGGGAGAACGAAGTTCAGGATATTATTTCATTGAACCATGAGATCGTTGGCGATGAAAAAATAAATAAACTTCTTGATTCGGATATCTTCATGCAAACCTCTCGGTTCGAAGGCATGCCTCTGGGAATCTTGGAAGCTATGAGCTATGCCTTGCCCTGCCTGGTAACGGAAGGAACGGCACTCGGCGGTGAGATCGCTGCTTCTCACGCCGGATGGGTGGCGAAGACGGATGCAAAGGATATATCTGAGCGCCTTGCGGAAGCTGTTACGGATCGTTCACGATGGGCAGAGTTCGGCGAAAACGGAAGAAAGGCTGTTCGCGAGCGGTATTCATGGGATGTGATCGCAGCTGACACTGTGAGTACATATGAAAGTCTGCTTGAGAAGAAATGAAATAGACCGTGTTTACTGTTCGCTGTAGTGCGAATAGATGAAATGATGTCATCTGACGTTGAATAGAATAAACAAGCTGTTTTAACAAGGAAAAAGTCATGCTTTTGTACACAGTATTAACAATTTGGTTCCTCCTTCTCTTACTCATGGGATTGAGGCCCGATTCGATAGACGCTGTAGAATGCTGGCCGGAATTGCTGGAAGACAAAGAGAAAAGAATGAATCAATACATTGTTTCCATTCTGGCTTTTTTGTCTTTTGCACTGATGTGGTTTTTAACTGCCTTTCGGTCTTCTGCGATTGGAAATGATACTGCCAATTATTTATGGTATTTTGATCACTTCACTAAAGGACTTGACAAAACGTCAAAACTAGAGGTCGGCTACCAGTATCTAAATTTTTTTCTGGGAAAAATTGTTCATGACCGACACAGTTTCCTGATCGTCATGGCTACGATCATGTACGGCGGAATTGGCCTGTATCTATACAAATATTCAAAAAATCCCGCCGTGTCGCTCTGTTTGTTCTTCAGCTTCTTTTTTTCTATTTATACCAACATCCTCAGACAGGGGATAGCGATGATCATTGCTCTTTATGGCTATCAACTGTTGAAAAGCGGGAAAAGAATTCCTGCGGCATTATTGTTCCTGCTGGCTTCGACTTTTCATACAACTGCATTCTTATGCTTTTTGCTGTTTGTCAATTTGGACATACTGAAAAAATGGTGGTTTGTTCTTGGGTTAACCGCCCTGTGCGCGATCATTTCGCTCAGCGGCGTTATGAAAATAGTTGTAAATGCACTTGTACCTAGATACACACACTATTTTGAAGGCAAATATGCCTCATCTGGATGGCTTGCCATATCTTTTTATCTGTTCACCTATGGTGTCTTCTATCTCCTGATGAGCAGATCGTTGGATGAAAACAATGAGTCAGATAATGTTGTCGCGACTAATTTTACACTTCTTCTGATGCTTACTGCCTTTGGCTATGCCGTGAATCTTTTTGAACGTGCGGGCGAGTATTTTATGCTTATCGCGATTACGGAATTACCAAATATTCTGTACAGAGGAAAAGTGAAAAATTTCCGGCTTTGGCTGTTCGGTATTGGCACAGTTTACCTGCTTTTCTTTATTCTGAGCCTGATTTATCGTCCGGGCTGGAATCATTTTTATCCGTATGAGTTTTGGCATTGATTCACAGGTATCCAGAAAAGATTCAGGTTGCGGCAGAATGTGCTTTTTAAGGATAAAACTAAATGGCATCTCGTTATAAATCATTACTGAAAGATACTTTGATCTTCGGATTGGGAAATTTAGGAACAAAGCTGATCCTTTTTCTCATGGTTCCGCTCTACACGAACTATATGTCGGATGCGGAGTATGGGATTGCGGATCTTGTTTTCACGATTGCACAGCTGATGGCGCCTTTCCTTTCGGTGGTCATCTTTGATGCGGTCATCCGATTCGGCCTTTCAGAGAAAGAAAGAAAACAGGATATCATTTTAGTCGGCGTGACCGTTTGGGGTCTGGCTGCTGTCCTTGGCTTGATATTGACTCCAGCCGTAGGCTTATATAAAGCCATGGCGGAATGGAAATGGTATTTATACGCCTATGTGATTTTCAATATCGCAGACAGCATCGGCTATTGCTATCTGAAGGCAAAAGGAAAAAACAAAATATATGCATTGCTGAGCATTATTCAAACCGCACTGATGGCGAGCTTGAATGTGTATTTTCTGGTTTACCGGTCGATGGGGATACGCGGCTATTTGTTGGCCTATATCCTCTCAGAGATCTCGATCGATATCTGCCTGGTCATTTCAGCCGATATTATCAAAGACCTGAAGACAGCTCACTTTAACAGGGATCTGTTCAAAAGAATGATCCTCTTTTCATCCCCGCTGATTTTGAATAATGTCTCCTGGTGGGTGATCCAGTCTTCCGATAAAGTGATGGTGGAAGCAATGGTTTCGGCCGCTGCGCTCGGCATTTATACCGCCGCAGCCAAGATCCCGGCTTTGATCAACGTGATGGTAACGATCTTCCAGCAGGCATGGGGGATTTCAGCGGTAAAAGAATACGAGTCTTCAAATGACCGCGACTATTACTCGACCGTTCTGAGGTTTCTTTTCCTGTTTATCGCAGGCGCGTGTATTTTCTTTGTTGCTATCATGAAGGTCTTTATGAATCACTATGTGGGTAAAGACTTTCTCGATGCTTGGCATTATGTTCCGCTGCTCCTGGTCAGCGCGGTGTTTGCCGGAGTTGCCGGATACTTTGGCTCAATGTACAGCGCCCTGAAAAAATCGGTAAACAACATGCTGTCTACGGCAACAGCGGCTGCTGTCAATATCCTCTTCAATTTTTTGCTTATTCCGTCTATGGGCATCTGGGGCGCTGTGATCGGTACGCTTATTGCCTATATAACGATCGCCTTTTTCAGATTATTTGACGTTAAGAGATTTGTGGATATCGATATCAAATGGCAGACCTTTCTGCCCACGATCGTCATCCTTATTTTGCAGGCCGTCGCTGTATCCCTGGACTATCATATTTATTTCTGTTCCACAATAGCTATCGTCCTCTATTTTGCCATTGATTTCAAAGATATTCTGTTTCTCACCAGACAGATCATGGCTCGTATTGTGCGGTGATCTATCGCGTCAGAAATGAGCTCCCGCCTTTTCATAAGGAGTAAAAAAACCATGAAACAACTTACGAGCGAAGAGTACAAAAACCTGTTGCTTGAAACCATGTTAAAAATCGACAGGATCTGCCGGGATAACAGCTTCCGGTATTCCATCGTTTACGGAACACTGCTCGGAGCAATCAGACACAAGGGCTTTATCCCCTGGGACGACGACATGGATATCGCCATGACGAGAGGGGAATATGCAAAACTCAAGGCGTATATTTCCGCGCATCCTGAGCTGAAATTGAACGTGATCGATATAAACAATCAAAAGGATACGATCTACGCCTGCGGGAAAATATGCGATGCGAGAACGATCGTCAAGGAGTCCAACTTCAGACCGGTGGAAGGGTACGGTGCCTTTATCGATGTTTTTCTGCTCGACAACATACCGGATGACGAAAAGGAAAGAAAGCGTTTCAAGGCGCATGCGCGTTATCTTGTAAAACTGATCCAGCATTCATCGAAGATGAGGCCTGGTAAGCCCGAGGGGCTGAAGCATGCATTTTTGCTGTACGGGGCATTCGTGTACGCTCATTTCTTCAACACCTACCGGCTTGTCAAAAAGCTCGATGAGTACTGCACGAAATACAACGGGACAGAGACAGAATGCTTCGGCGTTCCGTACTTTATCTCTGTTTTTAATAAGACGGATTTCGAGGAACTGACAGATATTCTTTTCGAAGGGCATATGCTTATCGGCCCTAAGAAGTACGAAAATGTACTGAATTCTTCGTATGAGAATTACAAAAGGATCCCGCCTCCGGAGGAGCGCGTCAACCATTGCGTCGAATGCTTCTGGAAAGAATAAGCTTTATATTTTTTTGATGAAATGAGGAGAAGAAATGCTTAATTTCACAGTTGGCCCGGTCATGTGCAGCGACGAAGTCTGCGCTGTAGGCGGCGAGCAGGTACCCTATTTCAGAACACCGGAATTTTCAGCCTTGATGCTTGAAAATGAACAGTTGATGATCAAGTTCTCCAAGGCGCCGCTCGGCTCAAAAGCAGTGTTTATGACGAATTCCTCGACGGGATCCATGGAAGCGGTCGTCATGAACTGTTTTACAGGCGATGACAAGGTCCTGGTCATTGACGGGGGAAGCTTTGGGCATCGCTTCGTCGAACTGTGCGAGATCCATGATATCCCGCATACGGTTTTAAAACTGAATCATGGGCAGAAACTATCGAAGGAACGTCTATACGAATATGACGATATGGGCTTCACGGGTCTGCTCGTCAATGTCGATGAGACGTCAACGGGAGTTCTGTATGATTCGGAGATGATAGGGGAGTTTTGCAGAAGAAACAGCATCTTTTACGTTTGCGATTGTGTTTCATCCTTTTTGGCCGACCCCTTCGACATGGCGCACTGTGGAGCGGACGTTATGATCACAGGCTCGCAAAAGGTCCTTGCGTGCCCTCCGGGGATCTCGATCATCATTCTTGCACCCAGGGCGGTCGAACGGGTTAAGGCGGCAAAGGTTAAATCCATGTACTTCAACCTTGCCGATGCATTGAAAAACATGGAGCGAGGCCAGACGCCTTTTACACCGGCAGTTGGGATCCTTCGGCAGATCAATGCCCGCCTGAAAGAGATAGAAGCTGCCGGCGGTGCGGATGTGGAGATCAAGCGTGTGGCGGAGCAGGCAAAAGACTTCCGGGAAAAAATTAAGGAACTCCCGTTTACGTTCGTTTCGGAATCTCCTGCAAACGGAGTAACACCTGTTCACCCCTTAAACGCGGATGCTTACGAGATATTCTTAACGCTCAAGGATGAATATGGGATTTGGATCTGCCCGAATGGCGGAGACATGAAAAATGAGATATTCCGCGTTGGCCACATCGGTCATTTGAACCACGAGGACAACACCACGCTGGTCAACGCCTTAAAGGATATGCAGAGAAGAGGACTGCTTTGACTTGCATGTCTGCGAAAGGAAGAGTGTTTCATGGTCAAGGTCATTACATACGGTACATATGACTTGCTGCATTACGGTCATATCCGTCTTTTGGAGAGAGCCAAAGCGCTTGGCGATTATCTGATTGTAGGCGTAACGAGTGATGATTACGATAAATCCAGGGGCAAGATCAACAACCAGCAATCCCTGATGGAACGTATTGCAGCGGTCAAAGCGACAGGCCTTGCCGATGAGATCATCGTTGAGGAATACGAGGGACAGAAAATCGACGATATTCGGCGATACAATGTGGACATCTTTACGGTGGGGTCGGACTGGGTAGGTAAATTTGATTACCTGAACGAGTTCTGCAAGGTGGTTTATCTTCCGCGCACCGAGGGCGTTTCCAGTTCACAGATTAGAGCGGAGAAGAGAAAGCTGCTGATCGGAACGCTCGGAAATGGCAGCGTCCGCAGAAAATTTGTCAGAGAGATGGCGTATGTCAACGGAGTGGAGTACAAGGAATGTGATGAGTCGTTCGACGGTGTGGACGCGGTTTATGTTGCAACGCATCCGAAAAAACACTACGATGATGCGAAAAGAGCTTTGGAAGCAGGGAAACATGTGATCTGCGAATCGCCCATTGCTCTTTCCGTCTCACAATACCGCCAACTGCAGGATCTGGCCCATTCAAAGGGACTTGTCCTGACGGATGCGATCAAAACAGCGTATTCCACTGCCTATTCCAGACTGCTTGTCGTTGCCAAGAGCGGGAGGATCGGCGATATCGTTTCGGTCGACGCGGTATGTACGAGCCTTGCAGACGGGGCGGGCGAGACTGGAGCTGATCTGAACAGAATGCAAAACAGCATTTGCGCATGGGGTCCTACGGCTATGCTCCCTGTTTTTCAACTGCTTGGAACGAACTACAGGTCGAGAACAATGGTCACCAAGCTTCTGAATCAGGAACTGAATTTTGACGGATTTACAAAAGTAGACTTTGTCTATGACAGAGCAGTCGCTTCCGTGAAAGTCGCCAAAGCGGCGAAATCAGAGGGTGAACTGATTATCACAGGTACGAAGGGATACATTTATGTGCCGTCTCCCTGGTGGAAAACGGATTATTTCGAAGTGAGATTTGAAAATCAAACCGAGAATAAACGTCATTTTTATCAGCTTGATGGCGAAGGAATCCGGTATGAGATCGTGGCCTTTGCAAAAGCAATTGAAAAAGGCAGCGATAATTTTTATGTCAGCGAAGACATCTCAAAAGGGATCGTCCAGGTGATCGAAGACTATAACAGCAGGAAATATATCGAGATCAACTGAAAACGGCATCATACTGCACAGAACCGGAAAAGGAGTATTTATCAATGGTATTGAGCACGGATGAACTGAAAAAGTTACAGGGAGTCTGTCTGGAACTTGTCTGTGAAATAGACCGCGTTTGCCGTAAGAACAATATTGAATATACTCTGGAGGGCGGTACGCTGATCGGCGCCGTCAGAGAGCATGGCTTTATCCCCTGGGATGATGATGCGGATATTTCCATGTCCCGAAGGGAATATGAGCGGTTCTTTGAAGCGTGCAAAACAGATCTTGATACAGATAGATTCTTTTTGCAGGAGCACAGAACAGATCCTGAATATCCCTGGGGGTATGCAAAGCTGCGGATGAACGGGACAAGCCTTGTTCAGATCGGGCAGGAGGATATGCGCTTCCGGGATGGGATATTTGCTGATATTTTTATCTATGACAATGTTCCGGATGGCTTTCTTTCCCGCAGACTGCATTTTGCCGCGTGCTATTGCATCCGTAAGTGCCAGTACTCGCTTTTCGGGAAAAAGAACGCGAAAAGTGCCGGCCTTCGTGCCTGGTATGCCGTTATCGACAAGATACCGAAAAGATGGCTTTTTATCTGGCTGGATGCTCTGGCAAAGAATGCCAATCGCAAGAAAACCGAGCTGATGAGGCATTATACCTTCCCGTACTTTAGAAAAGAGTGTGTTTTCGGACTGCCGAGCCATTGCTTCGACGAGTATATCGATGCGGAATTTGAAGGAAAGAAGCTAAGGATCATGAAGGATTACGATACCTTCCTGAGCTTGAAGTACGGCGACTATATGACTCCACCGCCGCCGAGTGAGATAACATACTATCCTATCAGCAGAATTACATTCCCTGACGAATGATCCTTTCGTCTTCTATTTTTATAGACAAAGGAGTGCTTTATGAAAAAAGCGCTTGTTATTGGAGGCAGTAGCGGCATTGGTCTTGCCATTGCCAAAGGACTGATTGAAAAAGGATATCATGTCGATATTCTATCTCGCCGCGAACCGAAGCCGGGAATATTACCAGAGGACAGCTACCATCATCATTATTGCGATCTGCTGGACCTGGACGAGGATCTTATTTCTTCTTTTGCCGACGATCCTGAGATATCGCTCCTGATGATCACCGCCGGGATCGGCCGCGTGGCGGACTTCGAGTATTTTCATACCGCGGAGATCAACCATATTATGACGGTCAATGCAACGTCAACGATCCGTATTTTGAGACTGTTCTATCATCGAATCAGAGCGGAAGACACGTTTTATTGTGGCGTGATGGGCTCGATCTCAGGCTGGATGTCTTCGCCTATGGCGGCAGTCTACGCGGCATCCAAGGCTGCGATCTGCCGCTTTATGGAAAGCGTCAATATTGAGCTTGAAGTTGCAGGGACTGCAAATCGCATTCTGGATGTTTCTCCCGCCTCGTTTAAGGGATCCCATTTTAACGGCGGAGAAAACCAGCTTGACCTGTTGGAAGGCTTGGCAGGGGAGATTATCAGCCACATTTTTTCCCGGGACGTTCTTTTCATCCCCCAATATGAGGAAACATTCAAAGCGGTTCTGGAGCGATATGGAAAAGATCCCCATGGGTATGGCTTGTACAGTTATCAGTATAAAAAAAGATCCGATCGTGTGATGAACGAAAAAAAAGTCGTGATCGGTTATCTGTCAGGCACCTTTGACCTTTTCCATATTGGCCATCTTAACCTGATCAGGCGCGCAAAAAAGCAATGCGATTATCTCATTGTGGGCGTACACGACAGCGGCGCGTGGAAGGGGAAAGAGACGTTTATTCCCTTCGAGGAAAGAAAAGAAGTTGTTGCCGCCTGCAAATATGTCGACAAGGTGGTCGATGCGCCGGAAGAGGACAGCGACGCATGGGAGCTTTTCCGCTTTGATCGGCTTTTCGTGGGATCCGATTATCTGGGAAGTGCAAGATTTCAAAAATATGAGCAGTTTTTCGAGGATAAAGGCGTCAAAATTATTTACTTTCCCTATACTAAAACGACAAGCAGTACGCAACTCAGAGACGTAATAACGAAAAAAAGGACAGAGGATTCGGCTGGTAAATAACTGTCTTGGAAAGAGTAGAACAAACGACAGCCGAGAGGTAATGAGATGAACCCTGATTATGTGGTTTCGGATGAGATGAAAAAGCTGTGGGAAGTAGAGCTCAGCTTACTGGAGAAGTTAAAAGAGATCTGTCAAAAATGGAATCTGACTTATTATGCCTCGGATGGGACGTTGTTGGGGGCCGTCCGTCATAAAGGTTTTATTCCCTGGGACGATGACATGGATTTTTTCCTGGCGTGGCCCGACTACAAAAAGCTTATGGAGGTTGCACCGCAGGAATGCCAGTATCCATTCTTTTTCCAGGGCATTTATTCGGATCCCAATGCGATGGCTGTATCCAGCAGATTAAGGAGAAGCGACACGACCGGCTTTACAAAATGGGAGCATGAAAATGCCGAACCCGGGTATGATCTGGGAATCTTTATCGACATATTCCCCCTGTTTTTTGTCCCGGATTCTCTGCAAGAACGAGCAGAACAGAGGGAAAAGGTGATGCACTTGTGGAGATGCATCCATGGTCACGATGCTTTGATCCGTCTGCAGCGAGGCGATTTTGTCAACGAAAAATACAAAAGCTTTATCCCAGAGTATCTCAGCCTGTGCAGGGACAGAAGCATATGCTGTGTCGAGAACCCGAATGTCGTTTGGCTGAAGGAAGAATACCTGAAAGCCTGCGCAGCAGGGGATACAAAAACAAAAGAAGTTGGTACAACGGCAACATACTGTCATGTTGCCAATCAGATGTGGAATTCAGAATGGTTTGAAAAAACGGTTGAATTGCCTTTTGAGACTACAACAGTCAATTGCCCGGCTGAATATGTAAAGGTGCTGGAAAAAGAGTACGGAGATTGGAAAACACCTGTCATGGGCGGAGCAGAGCACGAAATGTTTGTGGCGGATACGGAAACGCCGTGGAAGGTTTATCTTGGGATCCATTCCCTGGAAGAACGAAAGTAACATTTCACTATTTCTTTTCTCTATTTTTTTCCCAGCAAATACAAATAAAAATGAAATAAGTTTTTTGTTTGACAGCAGATGAATTTTATTCATATAAAACCGTTCAAGCCGGCTGATAAAAGACTATCGTTTTTATTTGAAAGGGTATAAAGTCGCAGTAGATATGCGAGCAAAAAACGGAGCCTGTCAAGAAAAACGCGTTCTTTGAACAGGCTCCGAATTTCATGTTGGAACAAATATACTATTTGGTAATAGAGAGCTTTTGGGGATGCTTATAAGTAACGATCCAACTTCATCTTGTTCGGGCAACCATCTCGATAAGTACCACTATCACGCAGAATAAAGAGTTACGAAAACAGAGAGAAATCATATAAGACAGGTTTTAATTTCATTTCAAATAATCTGCCGGAAAAGCTTTTTCCTGTTATTGTAGGTTTGTCAATGATGTGTTACAACGTTCGGAAAAGAAGAAAGAGCCTGTTTAGGTGAGAGCCAGCCGAGGGGACGCATGGGGAAATCGTTGTACTTTCTGTTCCAGACAGCAAGCTGCTTTTGGAAGTCGTCAAAGGAAAAGAACTTGTGGTCAGCATAGAAGTATTCATTGTCTTTGCGGTGGCTGCGCTCGACCTTGCCGTTGTGTCTGGGAGTGAACGGCTTAATGCATTTGTGTTGAATACAAAGCCGATCCAGGGTTACTTCAAAGAGCGTTTTCTTGTCGGAGCACTGAGAGTTGAGCCGGTTGGTAAACTCCGGGCCGTTGTCCGTTTGGACGCATTCGATGGCATAAGGGAAGCGTTTCACGCAGTTCTTGATGAACTCTGAAGAAGAATAAGAGTTGTGTTCTTTGAAGGCTTCAAGATAGCGAAAACGACTGTATTCATCGATGAAGGTGTATTGGTAG
>OCTX012226175.1_pt1 | contig 17235 bp, 17 predicted proteins | sample 1539691 | NCBI WGS metagenome assembly OCTX01 (sample SAMN02144231, study PRJEB22623) | gut metagenome | biome: sheep rumen | host: Ovis aries | place: New Zealand | reverse complement strand
TTAATCCATTCATTTCTATATTGATTAAGATTAAAAACTCCTTCAAGATTTTCAAGCCATTCCCAATCAATTAACTTTTGAAAAGTAGCTTTAGATAAGCCTTTAATATCAAGACCTTTTTTCCCACAAAAATGCTCAAGTCTATTTATTAATTTACCTTCACAGAGAGGATTATCACAATATGCGTTAATTACTCCATCATCACTAGTTATATATGCAACATCACCGCCGCATATAGGACATCTTTCAATAGCATCATTAGCAGATACTCCGCCATGAGCAATTACATAACCATAATCATATTTTGGTCCAGCTTCCGCAATTTGAGGAATAATTTGATTTGCTTTGTAAACTTGAAGAGGTTCACCTGCATAAGCACAATCACCAAGAATTTCTCTCATAATACTTACATTATGAAGAGATGCTCTTTCTACTGTTGAACCATCAATATCAATAGGATCAAATACTGCTACTGGAGTAAGAACACCAGTTCTTCCCATTGTCCATTGGATATATTTTAAACGAGTTAAATATGTTTCATCATAAAGTTTATATGCGATTGCATTTTTTAAATGATGATCTGTTTGACCTTGTTTTTTACCAAAATCTATATCATTAAATTTAAAGACATATCCATCAATAGGATAAATAGCATGTTCTTCTTTAAATTGCTCTTGAATAACCTCAAGTGCTTCATCAACCCACTGTCTATCACAGACCATTGGAACAATAGTAAAACCAATGTTATAAAGCTGTTCTAACCGTTGCCAAAATTCCTTAATATTAGGGTAGCCCTCAATCATTTCCCAGGCAACAAAACTAAGATTTCTTTTTTTACATTCTTCAGAAGAAAGAAGTCTTATACTACCAGAGGCAAAATTTCTTGGGTTTTTATATTCTTTTTGAAATGGGATAAAGTCATCTTTACGACAAATGATCTCTCCATCTACTACTAAATGTCCATTATAAGGAATTTCTAATGGGATATTTTTTACAACTTTTGCATTATGCCAAATATCTTCTCCAATAATCCCATTTCCGCGAGTTTCGGCTTTAATAAGTTTTCCATGTTCATATGTCAATGAGCAAGTCAAACCATCCATTTTAAACATAGCAACAAAAGGCTGTGCCTGAAGAAACTCATTAACTTCTTGAATATCTTTTGTTTTATCAAGAGAAAGCATAGGATGATCGTGGGTAACTTTATTTAACTTAGAAACAGATTCATAATGAATATGTTGAGTTGGGGAATCTGGATATATCACACCAGTTTCTTCTTCCTCTTGTTTCAATGTAAAATAAAGTTCATCCCATTCTTTATCAGAAATTTCTGGATGTCCTTGGTCATATAAATCAGTATAATGATTAAGTTTATCAATTAAATATCGCATATCCATATTATTTCACCTTCTATCTTTTATAAATATATTATATCATATTTTTTTAAAAAAGACAAATGAGGGACTTTCGTCCCTCATTATTAAAATTTCACTATGGATGAAATATTAGATTTTACCATGATATTACCAAAACTTGTTCGAGTTAATAAAGGTAAATCTGTTGCGGCAATGCATATAGAACTCGGCTGGCCGGTAAGAAGAATTGTATCATTGTCTGAAATAATTGTTGCACCAGCAATTTGTCCATATACAGCACTTGGTTTATAAATTACTAATCCTTTTCCGCCTCTACCCTGAACTGTAAATTCTTTAATAGAAGTTTTTTTACCATATCCTTTTGTAGAAAAAATAGCAACAGTATCATTATCTGAATAAATTGGAAGCCCTACAACAACCTCATCATTTTCATCTAATTTTATAGTTTTAACACCCGCCGCAACTCTACCAATAGGATTAACATTTTTACTTTCAAAATGAATAGACATACCATTTTTTGTAATTACAAGTATATCTTCTTCGTTGATAAATTCAACATTAGCAATAGAATCACCATTATTGATTTTGATTGCGGCAATTCCTGTACTTCGTTTTACTTTTGTATATTCATCAAGAAGAGTTTTCTTCATCAGACCCCGTTTAGTAAAGAATACTACATATTTTGCAGTATTACTTCTTGCCAAAGAGGTGATAGCAATTACTTCATCATCTTGATCCATATTAATTAAAGTTCCGACATGGGCGCCTTTTGATGCGTTCGTTCCAACTGGTACTTCATCTACAATAATTTTAAACATCTTACCTTTTTTAGTAAAGAGAAGAAGATTATCAATAGTATTAGTAGAGATAGTAGACATAATCACATCATCTTTTGTCTTAACACCTTTCCCATTTTTTCGTTGTACTTTAAAGTTATTTTTAGGTACACGTTTAATATCTCCAGTTTGAGAAAGAATTACAACACAATCTTCTGGAGTAACTTCTTCAATAATTTTATCTTCTGGTTTTATTTCAATATGAGTTAACTCTGTTTTACGAGCATCACCATACTTCTTTACCAAATCTGCCAGGCGAGATTTAAGAATATCTTTTTGACGATTTTCATTCGCAAGAATATCTTTTAAATTTTGGATTTTATTTTCAAGTTCTTTAGCTTCCTGTTCAAGTTCGACTTTTTCAAGTTTTGCAAGAGAGGAAAGTCTCATAGCCAAAATTGCTTTAGCTTGATTTTCTGTAAATTGATATTTCTTAATTAAATTTTCTTTTGCGGAGGTTGCATTTTCAGAGCCTTTAATCAGTGCTATGATGTTATCAATATCTTCAAGTGCCCGTAGCAAACCATTAACAATTTCAAGTCTATCAATGGCTTTATCTAAATCAAATTTAGTTTCTCTTGTTATACAATCAATATTATGGTCAACATAAATTTTAATACAATCTTTAAGATTTAATTCAGTTGGCACTTTATCAACAAGAGCAACTTGATTATAACTAAATGAACTTTGTAAATTTGTTTTTGTAAAAAGTTTATTTACAATACTTGCAGGATTGACGCTTTTATCACATTCAATAACAATTCTAACGCCCTTTTTATTAGATTCATCACGAATGTTATCAATACCTTCAATTTCTTTTGCGTCTGAAACTTCACCAATTTCAGTCATTAATCCTTCAACAGATGTTCCATAAGGAATTTCTGTAAAAATAATTTTTTGCTTATCAATTTCAAACTTGCCACGAATTTTTACACTACCATGTCCAGTTCGCATAATTGCAGGAATCTCTTTTTGATTAATAATAATTCCGCCTGTTGGAAAATCTGGACCAGGCAACATTGGCTCTTCTCCAGATAGATATTGATTAATCGCCGTAGCAACTTCGCCAAGATTATGTGGCGCCCAGGAACAAGCCATAGCTACACCAATACCACTATTAGGATTGCAAAGTAAATTAGGAAAAATGCTTGGAAGAGATACTGGTTCTTCTGTTGTTTCATCATAATTAGCAATGAAATCAACATTATTTTTTTTCGTTCCTTGAAGTAATCCATCTTCCGCAAGTTTACTTAATCTACATTCTGTATAACGCATATGAGCGGGACCATCACCGATGATATTACCATTATTACCATGAAAATCAATTAATGGATAACGCATAACCCAATTTTGGGAAAGACGTACAAGAGCACCATAAATTGAGCTATCACCATGTGGATGATAAGTGCCCATAATATCACCAACAAGTTTAGCTGCTTTTACATGTGGTTTACTTGATACACATTTAGTCTTATCTTCTGCGCCCCATAAAATTCGTTTTGCAACTGGTTTTAATCCATCTTTTGCATTGGGGATAGCTCGATCAGTATTAACCGCAACAGCATACTCTATAAAGTTTGTACCTAATTCTTTTGTTAAATCATTCTTCATTTTGTTTAGTGCCTTCCTTTTTATTTGTTATTCGCCCATGTATATAATCCTGTATAAATATTTCATCTTCTTTAGTAATTATAAAATCTTCGGTTGTTATTAATAAAAAAGGAGTACCTTCCCAATATCCTGATGTAGCACAAGGAATTAAAGGTTTTTTTAAAATTCGTAAAGCTTCATATTCTTTTATAGCATCATATGTTACAGGCCCCAATGCGCTTTTAATATATTTTCCTTTTTTTATAGTTTTAGGAAAATGGCATCTTATTTCTATAAGATTATCTTTTGTTTGTAAATCTTCTTCATTTGGACGACAATTATAGAAATGATCATAATCAATATAATATAAGTAATTATTCTGCATTATAAGTTGCCTCCTGACTATGCTCTTTAATATAACGTTTACGCGGAATAACCGCATTACCCATCAAATCATTAAAAAGTTTATCAGCCGCCGCAACATCTTCAACACTAATCTGTTTGATGATTCTATTGTTAGGATCTGTTAAAGTTTCTTCTGTTTCTTCAACATCCATTTCACCAAGACCCTTCATACGACCAACTTGATATTTTTTTCCTTTATTTTCTTTTTGATATTCAGCTAATGCTTCATCATTTTTAAGATATTTATATCCTTTATTTGCGGCGAGAGTAATTTTATAAAGAGGTGGCACGCCCGCATATACATAACCATCTTTAATTAAATCTGGACAAAAGTTCCATATAAATGTATAAAAAAGATTTTTAATATGCGCTCCATCTACATCAGCATCAGACATTATAATAATTTTCCCATATCTTACTTGATGATATGTTACCTTGAGAGTTTTAGGATCAATAGACCAATCCCCAGGTCCAAAGAACGCATCGCACATTGTCATAATTTCTGCATTTTTTTGAATCTGTACAAAAGTAGCTTTCTGAGTGTTTAAAATTTTACCTCTAACTGGCATAACCGCCTGCGTTTCATTATCACGAGCAAGTTTTAAATTACCAGATGCGCTATCTCCCTCAGTAATATAAATTTCACATTTACTTCTATCTTTCGAATTACAATCAGCAAGTTTACTATCAAATTTAAGAGCCTTTTGTTTCTTCTTATTTTGCTCTCTTGCTTTATCTCTTGCTTTCTTCGCAGCGTCTCGTGCTTTACGAGCGGCAGCTGCCTTTTCAAAAATAGATTTTACTTCTTTTTCATTATTATTTAGCCATACTTCAAGATTTGTGCTTAAAGCAGAAGTAAATGGCGTCATATCAATTTTTGTAATTCTACTTTTAACTTGTGCATCATATCCTACATTAGGGGCAGTAATATTGAACACTACATACATTCCCTCTTGAATATCATCACCAGTTAAATTAGAATCTTTTTCTTTCAACCATTTTTTTTCTTTAAAGAATTTATTAAATTCTCTTGTAATAACAGTTTTAATCTGAGTAATATGAGGTCCAGATTCTGTTAAACCAGTATTAACATAAGGAACAATAGTTGAAGAATAATTTCCAGCATAAGTAAGAACCATATCAAGTTTATTCTTACCTTCTGAAAAATTCATTGAAAAACGATTATTAATTAGTTCTGTATCTTTTACAGCTTTATCTACTAAATCATTAATGCCGTCTTTTGAATAATACTGAACAGAATTATCTCCTCCAAGATTTAAATTAATCGTTAATCCTGGACAAAGACATACGATAGTTTCAAATAAATCTTTAATTTTATTTAATTCAACTTCTGTATGCGTAAAAAATTCTTCTGAAGGTTGCCATGTTACTTCAGTTCCACTTCCTTTTACTCCTTTACCAGAAGTTCTTTTTTCAAAAACTCCTTCTTTAAAGGTTATAAATTCATATTGGTCATCTCTCCAGGTTCTAACTTTAAGCCAATGACTTAAAAATGTAGTAATTTTACTACCAATGCCAAAAGAACCAAGTGATGTTCCTTCATATGTTCCATCATCACGATACTTGCCAGATGTATTTAAAACGCTAAAAGCAGCTTCAAGAATTGTTTTTCCATCTTCTCTAAAAGAATTTGGAATAAAACCTTGACCGTAATCTTGGACTGTAACAATGTCTTTATCAATAGTCACATCAATTTTATTCCCATGTCCAAGACGATATTCATCAACAGCATTAGAAATAATTTCAACTAACAACTGAGTTGAATATGTGCAGTCACCTGCATATACTTGAGGACGAAGTCTTGTAAATTCAAGAGGACTTAAACTTTCAATACTATCCTCAGTATATAAATGCTTATCATTCATATATTCTACCTCTTTCTTTATTATAAATATATTATAACATAAATTTTTGATTTTAGCAAGTTTTTTCGGAAAGAGCGATGAGAATATGATTTTGTAATATAATATTTGAAAATTTTAGCTTATCTGCTTAAGATTCAATATATTGCCAATGTTTCTTTCCACAAGTTTTTCTTTCACCTCTACAAACCGAAGAAATGTTTCCTTGAGATAAATTATTTTCTTTTTCCGCGGCAGACGCAGATTCATAAATTATTCCAGTTTCAATACAAAGAACTTTTTTACTACGTTTTTTATTTGCTTCTATTAAATTTTTATTAGCAATATCTTTATGCTTTAAATAAGTTTCATAACTTTTTTGTTTTACTTCATCTTTATGTTCATTATAATATTTAATAGAACCACGTTTTGCATTTTCTTTTCTTTGTTTTTCTAATTCGGGATTGTTTTGAAGTTTTTCTTTCATTTTTTGATTACCAATTTTTGCATAATAAGAAACTAATTCTGGATTATTTTTTCTCCAGTTTCTAAAATTATCTCCATTAGCTCCACCAGAATTCATATTATAACCATTATGATATGAATTATAATATTGAATCCAATATTTTTCTCTTTCTCCTAAATGTTCAATAGGAATATTATTTTCAATAATCTCCCAAGAAAAATCTGTTTTTTTAAATTCTCGTAAAGCCTTGTGAAAAATGCTATTAGTTTTATTTGAAAAAGCATCGTTATAATGTCTTTTTTTTCTAAGCTATAAATTAGTAGAAGTTAATCCAATATAGATTAAATTATTTTGTAAATTTGTAACTTTATATATTAAACCCATTTAATTACTCTCCTTAATTTGAATATTAATATGGTTAGTTAAAATAATATTACTAAATTTTTCTTTGTTAAATTGAGCAAGAGCATCAGCTAATTCATTCCCTATAATTCCTTTATGACCGTCAACTTTAGTAAAATTAATTTGATTAATGAAAAAATCTATTGTATAATATTTATATAGGGAAAGAATAATATCTAAATTTTTTATTGTTTCACCCTTAGCTGTTTTCCAATTATTTTTACTCCAAGAATAAATCCAAGAAGTGAGGATATTTATACAATATGCCGAATCAGAATAAATAGTTACTTGTTGATTTTTATATTTTGTATTTAATAATTCAAAGGTTTTTAAAAATGCTTTTAATTCCATTTGATTATTTGTCACATTATCAAATTGTTCACAATAGGCATCAATTAAGTTGTGATTGTCATCAAAAATTACTATGCCAAAACCGCCCCTTGAATTGTCTCGACCGTTATTGCGGGCGGAGCCATCTATATAAATATGTAACATATAAAAATCTCCTTAATTTTTATTTTATAATATATTATATCATAAATACTTATAATTTTCAAATAGACAAAAAAATTAGGGAGTTTAACGGCTTTAGCTGTTATAACTCCCTATTTAATGAATACTCTTTAACAGATATTATTACTGTAGCCAGTCTTTAGAACAGAATCCAGTATAATTTCCATATTTAACATAATACCAATCACCAGTATAATATCCATAACAAGTAACTTTTTTACCCTTTGGAATAACTGTAATTACTGTTTTTGAGGTATTGGCTCCTGTCCGCAAGTTTAGATTTGCTATTGTTGTATATGTTCTTGCAATACTTTTGTTAAAAGAACGTGCATAATCAACTTTAACATTTGTGTTTGTTACTGTTGATGTTACAGTTTTTGAGCCACCGCCCAATAGTTCATTTACTTTATCTTGAACTGTACGGTAATTATATCCTGCGGCTTCAAGTTTTTTCTTGCGTTCATCACCATTACCCCACTTACTGTTAATAACTTCTTTAGCAATTTGTTCTGTTGTTTTAGTGGTTGTTGATATTGCTGGTTTTGTAGCTGTGGTATATAATTCAGTTAATTTTACTTTTGATTTTGGTCCATAGATTCCATCAACTGTTAATCCATTTTCAGTTTGGAATTTCTTTAATGCGGCTAATGTATTGTTACCAAAATCACCGTCCGCCCCAGAACTTCCACAAGAATAACCAAGTTTAATTAACATTTTTTGCATGGTTTCTACAGCTGCACCAGTCATTCCCATTGACAAACTGCCATCATTAGTTGATACTGGAATATCAGTACCTGCATCAGATGCATTTACAGAACCAGAATAATTAGGATAACCATAATAAATGTTTGATTTACTTCTGCTATATTGACGATATGCAACTTGATCAGAGGTATTTCCTTCAATAGTATAAACATTTGAATTATCAAAATCATATACTAAACCAGTGTGACTAAAGTCACCAGGAACACCAAAGAAAATTTGAGCACCCTTTTTAGGTGTTCTACCAACTTGACCTTTATTTTTATAATAATTATAAGAATAAGTGCATCCTGCACCAGCAGATTTTTCAGGCTGGCATAGTAATTCTAATGCTTTCTTATAACCAAAAGCAGTTAAGAAACACCAGTCAACAAACATATCACACCATGCAAATCCATTTTTCTTTCCATTATACCAATTCGGATATTTCTGATCAAAATCTCTTGCATATTTAGTATAATTAGCAGAACCAGCATTAGCAGTTTTATTATCTAAATTAGAATTGCTTGCTTTTTCTTTATATCCTACTTCAGCTTTAGCAACCGCAATAACCCTATCCGCGGTAACTGTAATAGTTTCTTCTTTCTTTTGTGTTGTAGTTTCTGTTTTTGTAGTTGTTTGAGTATCCTTCATCATTGATTCATCAAATAACCAGTCCATATCTACATTTCCGCTGATTCCATTGACTTTTCCAGAAGAACTGTATTGTTGCATTACACAATCATAATTTGGATCCCCCTCGTAGTCAGCTAACCAAATTGGGTATTTTAATTGAGACCAATCATAGTAATTTTTGTAATAATCTTGATTAGTATAAATAAATAATTTATTACATCCTAATGCTTTTAAGGCATCAAGATATTCTTTGGTGTATTGAGTACATTTTGCTTTTGTACATTTTTCACCATTTTTTGTCCAGGTATCATATTCTAAGTCTGCGGCGATCCATGTTTTTGTAGGATCTAGCCCAGCTTTCTTTAGATTGTCATAAGAAGATTGAGCATTTTGTTTAGGGGTCGCACCATCGGTATAAATGAAATGATAAGCCATAACATAAATACCATTCTGTTGACATCCTTTTACATATTCTACAAATCTACTATCTAAAGTTTTTCGATACCCATCTCTTAATACTGCGAATTTAACTCCATCTGCGGCAACCTTTTTAAAATCAACGTTACCTTGCCAGTATGAAATATCCATTCCTTTAATTTTTGCCATTTTAAGAGCCTCCTTTTAAGTGGCTTTTCGTTTTTCCTTTTTTCCATATTCAATATAATGTTTATAATATAAAGGTAAATTGGAACCAAAAGCCTTTTGTAAATCATCGTAATAACTTTTATATTTTTTTACATTGAATGTGGAGATTGCTTGTCTTCCTTCTTTCATCCCATATGTACAAAAATGGTTAAAAAGTTGGTCAGCATTTGTTCCAAATGCCTTTTTTAAATCTGTATATTTATTAGAATAATATTTTGGATTAAATACTAAACTGTATTCTAATCCATTATATACATAAACTTTTGGAATAGTGCAATATTTAGGATTTTTTAAATAAATCCATCCTGCGTCAGATTTTAGTTTGCCCCAATCGCCAGATACTTCTACAATAGTAAAGGTTCCTTTACCAGTATGACCGTTAGAAGAATAACTTGTATTTGGACCCTGTCTCATATTAAGATCATCAACGATAACTTTCACAGAGAATGGTGTTGCAGGATATACGGTATTTGCAGGTTGTGAACTTCCAGAATTAGTGTTTTGTGAAGGCGTATAACCACCACTTCCGCGATATGATGCTAAATTAGTTTTAAATTGATTCCAAGTCCAACTTGTTTTATAATTATCATTATTTACATATGGAGCTGGACAAATTTTTCCAGTTACATCATAATGTCTAATTACATGGTCAATATCAATACCATATTCATCCATTAATTTTGATACTAAAAATACTAAACTTTCTTGAGTTTCTTGAGTAAAATACCATGTTCCATCATAGCATACCCCATTTTCAATACCAATACTATTATAATTAGTACAAATTCTATGATACTGATGCCCACCAGATCCTTGTAACCCTCCGCCGCATTGCCAAACAACTGCGGTTCTTGGATCAGCTGCTTTATAAATTTTTCCTGCTCTTGATACGTAATAGTGACCGCCATAACCGCCACCATATAAATTTTCATTATCTGCATTAGCAACTCCAAGATAATGAATAACAATCCATTGAATCGGATTATTTCCTCTTGAAGCTGGAACCTATGAACGATTTTGCGCGGTTACGTCATAAATTGTTTTTTCAGTAATATTCATCTTATTATCTCCTGTTGTTTTATATTGATTCCTCAAAGCATCAGGAATATAATTAGATGCTTCTACTATTGATAAATCATCATACTGTGTTAGATTATGTTTATTAACAATTTTCATAACAGATGATGGATACGTTGGACCCGTTGCGTATCCCCGGCCGCCAACTTCTTTAATTAAAGTAGCAGGGTCTTTTATATTAACCACTTCTTTTCCATATTTTGGTTTTCCATTATATCCATAATTACTTGCATATAATAAAAATAGAATGAAATCACAAAAACTTTGTTCTATATTATCAAAAATACGGAAGTTATCTTTAATAGTTACCTGTTGACCAGAATAAACTTCTGGTGTATTTTTATTAAAACTTTTACCAGGCCATACTGATTTATCATGCCAAGAAGATGTTAATAATTCAGCCTTTTGACCAACCATATTATTATATTGTAAAAGATATTTAATTTCTTGATTATCCCAATAGGAAGGAATGCCATAACCATTTTCTAAACATGCTTGAGCAATTAAAACAGATGGTAAATATCCATATCTTTTACATGCTTTTTGTGCGGCAGGCGCGATTGTTTTAATAAATTCTTGTTCTGATGAAAAACTAGTTTTCATAATAGTAATCTCCGTCTAATTTACAAAAGGGGGAGGTTGTCTCCCCCTTAGGTCCGACACAACAAGTGTCAATTTAATAAGTTCTTTTTATTATTCTTTTGCTTTGGGCTTATCATAAGTTAGAGCTTGTGCACTGTCTGTAATACCAGCTGTGGTTGGGTCATTAAGAGCATTCCATACAGAAACAACAATAAGACCAAGTACATATGGATTACGGATAGCTCCAAGTAGAATCTCTCCAAGTGCTTGCCAAGAGGTAAGGTCTTGAACTGTTAGACCTGCATAAGCAAGAATTGGAGTTAGAATTGCAAGAATAAGCTGAGCAATAAACACTGGATTCTTAAATCTTACTTTTAAATTCATTCTTCTACCTCCATAAAAATAAAATAAAAAATTCCTTAGAGAACTCTTAGTTGTCCTCTAAGGAATATAAAAAATAGAGCAGTATAATTAATCAATTTTGTCCTTAAATATTATTTTTTCTTTGCATAATTGCGGTAATCATATCTTCATATGCAACTGGTTTACAGTCATGAGCATCGCAATTTACATTATACATCATATCATATTCACAAAATGGATTAGGTGAGTGCGTATGACCATGAATAGAATATGTCTTACTATTATCAAAATTACCAGACAGTAGAGGATAATGAGTAAGAAGAAGAGTTTTCTTTCCTTCTTTCAGTCTATAACCAAACTGAATATCATCAAAATTATACAGATTATGAAAAGCATCAAGGCGGCTTGACGTATCATGATTGCCCATCGCCAGTCTAATCTTCCCATTAAGTTGTTTGACCAGCTTGATTCCAGTATCCAGATCCCCCATAATAACATCACCAAGGTGATACACCACATCATCATATTTTACAACCTCATTCCATCTTTCGATAATTGCATTATTCATATCCCATACTGAATCAAAACCACGAGCTTTCCAAACAAACTCTTTATCATGATTCAGGTGGGTATCTGAAATCAGCCAAATATTTGACATTATAACATCTCTCCTTTATAAGTTAATTTATCTTCTTTGCTATTATAGCGATAGATTCTGTAAAATCCTTCTTCAAGAGAAGGCTCAATAAACTGCTCATTCATGCGGCGAATGACGCTTCTTGGCACATAAGCACGAGTCCCGCGCCGCCTTTCATTTCTTTCAAGACAAGTCTGAATATCTTCGTCAATCCAGATGAGATTTGCATGGTCATAACCTTCAACATGCTGAAGTAACCATTTTCTTGCTTTTGGAGTTAAAGAAGTCTGGTCAACAAAAACATTTTTGCCAGCCGCGAGTGCTTCATTAATCTGTTTCCAAAAAATTGTAAGTACCTCATCTTCATGAGAAAAATAATCTTCTTCAGGTTTTACGATAGAAAATCTAATAACATCACGAGAAATCACTACAGAAGTATCTTTCTTTATTCTATTTTTAAGAAAAGTAGACTTACCCGCGCCAGGAACTCCAGACATTAAAAATAAATCTGCCATACTAAATAACCCCTTTCTGTTTTAATTCTCCTCTAAAAATTCTATAAGGTTCTTTTCTATTGCCTTTTTCGTCAAAATTTCCATATTTCATTTCAAGTTGAAAATCTTCGTAATTATAATCACTGTACATTGGACGAATTTCGGCATGATTCCAAACTTTTCCACAATGAATACAATATAACTTTTTTAAATGTCCCGCTTCACGATAGCGCCCAGCTTTTCTTGCTATTGGTAAACCTTCTTTTCCGCAGTTGCAGCAATACATTTTTGAAATTGCAAAATCATTACATCTTCCCATAATAATACACACCCTTTCTTTTTGTTCATTTCTTTATATATATATTATAACAAAAAATAAAAGAAAAAACAAGGTGGTAATTTTATTACCACCTTGTAAAATTTTTATTACTGATGATATTTCAGAAGGAACTCATTAGATACTGCTTTAAAGGATTTAGAACCATCCTTAGAACGGAACACAATTCCTTCACGAAGATCATGGTCACAAACAGATTCTGCGGTTGCATAAGCAAGCAGTTCTTCAACAGTATCGGGTAGAATGAAATTGGTGTCAAGAATAGGAACACAAGGAATATTCATATGTTCCTGGAGAAGATCAACCATCTTTTCAGTTCCCCAACGCCCATCTTTAGAAGTAATGAAGTTGAAAGCCATAAAAGCATGTTCGGGAGCATGATAATCTCTCTTCTGGATACCAGGCCCATAAGTCTCACCCTGAATAGTAATCCATTCACAATCTGCAAAATGATTGTACAGAAGATCTTTCATTTTATTGTAAATATCATACTTTTCTGCCATTTCGGTATAAACATTGGTGTCGTAGAAGCAAGCCTTGTCGGGTTTATCAAATACTACATTACGAGAGCAAACATAAAACTCATCCTTATGAGGCCACTTTCCGCGCTTCATCGTAAAAGTGGTAGAAGTACCGTCGATTTTTTCAGTTGCAATCCAGGGTTCCTTATCATTTAGAATCCAAGGCATATTCTGAACACGCTCTTCATCAGTCTTTACTACCCACGCAGGCCAACCAGATTTCTTATCTCTCTTACGTCCAAAAAATGCAAAAAGAAGTTTTCTACCCCAGGCTCGTTTCATAAGCCATCTGAAAGGCTGATGAGAAAACAGTTTACCATTACGCTGAGCCATTTTCTTATACTTATCAATAGAGTTTGCCTTACGAGTATTATCTTCTGCAACGTAGTAAGTTACACCAAGCTGTTTAGTAAGGAAACGAGATTCATCATCAATATGATGGATGGTTTTTTGGTCATCTTCCATAATAAAAGGAGTATTATTTTTATCCATTATATGGCCAATAGTCCATCCAAAATTTGCGGCAGACATAAGAAGTCCCTGAGAAATAGACTTACACATTTTCTGAGTCTTAATCTTATATTTCTTTTTAGCAAGAAACTCCATATTAATGAAAGGCTCTACCTCAGGCAGTTTAGAGTCAATTTCAAAATAAATAGCAGGATCGCCTGCATGAAACTCACCTTTTCCAACAACAATAGTCCAACCGCCGACATGAGCAAGTTCAACTCGATCATATCCTTCAATAGGAGTTACCGCATCAACAGTAACTACATATGCGAGTTCTCTTTCATTATTCTTATTCAGCATTATTACCACTCTTCCTTTCTTTTATTAATTCATCAATAATATAATCCCAATTCTCAAGGAGATAAGGACATACATCATATTCATTTAAATTTTTATCATAAGCACATACATTTTTCTCAAAAGCATTTCCATATGGGCATTTATGACTTCTTTTACAATGCTTCATGTCTTTATCTCCTTTCTTATATTATTATTATATCAAATTTTTATTTATAAATCAAATCAAGATTATCAAGGTTAGTATTTTCATGAATTTTTATTAAAGAATTATATAAATTATAGTGTCCACAAAAATACTTATATACATCAAGAAAACAATCATTAAATAACATTAATTTATTTTTGCCTTCAACCTGCGGATAAATGCGGTTGGCATGATAATGTCCCCAGCACCAAAGATTATAATTTAAATTATACTCAATTCCACCAAGCCACCTTTCAGTAGTTTTATCAACAGTAGACTGGTCCACGACAGATAAAAATAGATCGGTAGGCTCATAAATAATAGGACAGGTATGAGACAACACCAGATCATAGCTATCAGACTGTGCTAAAGCAATACCCGCTGCCATCTCTTCTTCATTGCATTGTTCTTGTGGGAACCAACTCCAATGATTAGCAATTCTATAATATTTATCTACGCTATATGCACCAGGAAGGATTAAGGTTTTTATAAAAACACCTTGTGCTGTTGGAATTTCATATTTTGCAGGAGTATCAAGAGCATATTTAATATAGGGATAATCATTTTCTACATAAACCTGGTTTCCCCAAAAATCTTCTATATGCCAAGCATTAGGATTTTTATTCATACAAATACTGGGTCGTTCTTCATGATTTCCCCGAACAATAAAATATGTAATTTTATATTTACCAAGTTTCTTTTTATATTCAACATCCCGCCGATTAAAGAAAAAATTTGCACCAAAATCACCAAGAATAATTAGTACATCATCTTCAGTTAAAGGCTGTTTTTTGAGCATGATTTCATATAAATCTCTAACGGGTTTCCAACTTCCGTGAATATCACCACACATTAAAACTTTACTCATATTTTTTCCTCATTTTTGTCATTTTTTTAAATATATTATTCCATTCCTCATTTCTGTCATCTTTTTAAATATATTATCCCAATCTTTTTCTTCAATTCCACCACAAAGATATTTTTCATAAAGATTATAATAACAAATTTCTAAATAAATATTATCCATTTTTTCTTTATAAATTTTATTGTGTGGTAATTTTATCCAATTAGCTTTTAAACTAACAATTTTTTCCCAGACTGAGTTCATTGTACGATAGCCGCGTTTTGTCATTTCTTCGCGCACTTCTGCAGCATAGCTAATGAAATTATCATAATCATAATTTAAAACAAAATTTACAAGAATATGATTAGGAGTGCCTTTCTTTTGAATTGCTCCCGCTATCGCTGATAATTCTCGCCATTGAGCAACTAATTGTTCTCGTGGAAGAACAGAAATTAAATCAGTATGCCATAATCTCATTATTTATACCTCTTTTATTTTTGTATAATATTTTAAATCATTTTTAGCCTTATCTTCAAAAGATTCAAAATTGCCTAAATATTCTTTTTTATTAACCATATGCCATGACCAATTATCTACACCTTCTGCATCTAAACAGTTAGCATAATGATATGCTGCCAAAAGATCAATTAATTCTGATTCTGAAATAATATATTGATTTTTCATAAGATTTTTCCTTTTTATATTCTATATATATTATAGTATAATTTTTATAAAAAAACAAGGGGATATTTTTATATCCCCTTGTATATTTATTTTAATTAGCCTTTAGCATTAATAATCTCTTCAAGAGATGTTCCTCTAAGCAACTTATTAACGGTATCTGCAACAGACTCTCCATTAGCAATCGCATAAGGACTAATGCTTGCCATGCCTTCCTTCAGAAGTTCTGCCTGTGTGCTTGCACTGATTGCTGCAACGAGATCAGGCTGGATAGAACTCATAATTTCTTTTACAGTAGCAGCATATGCTTCCTGTTTAGCTTTTTCAATTTCCGCAAGTTCTTTAGCATGAGCAATTTCTGCATCCTGCTTTTCTTTAATACGAGCCATTTCTGCACTCTGGATTGCTGTCAAAATATCCTGAAGATCATTCTGTGCCTGGACTTCTGCAGCTTTAGCTTCACGTTTCTTTGCACGAATCATTTCTTCATTGTGCATTTCCTCTTCAGTTCTCTTCTGCTCAAGTTCAAGAGCATATAGAGCTGTTTCGTTATTTAATTCAGCTTCTCTCTTCTTTACATCAGCGAGGGCTGTGACTACTTCCATACGGGCCGCCGCATCAGCAAGTTCAACACTCTTCTGAATTAATTCATTCTGATGCTTTTCAAGAATCATGGCAATATCTTTTTCAACGCCGATACCAATAATATCAACATCATTTACAAGCATACCATTTGTTCTGAAAAGTCTACCAAAAGGCTTATCTGCGGCCTCAGTTTCTGCATCTGTGTTAATATCAAGGACAATATTTCTAATAATTTCAGTAGAATCTGCATAGAAATCTTTAATATTATATGTTCTAATTTCTCTCTTGATAAGAGAACGCATATTATCACACAGATATTTTGTATAATTGTTTACAGCAAACCAAGAGTCTTTATAATCTTTCAAGAAGTCTACATAATAACTCAGTTTAATCTGAACATCAACAAAATCTGCGGTCTGAGCATTAATGACATCAGAAACTTTATTATTTTCAGTTTTAAGGAAAGCCGTAACTTCCTCTTTATCTCCACAAGGAACAGTAATTGCTTCTACTGTTTCGTCATAATCAAACAAACGAGTCGCAGGTCCAATTACAACCTCTCTATCTCCAGACTTAGATACAACATTAATTGCATATCCAGTCCAAACATCTACTGCAACAACACCTTCATATTTAGTATCAAGAGTA
>OCTX012289473.1_pt1 | contig 17237 bp, 16 predicted proteins | sample 1539691 | NCBI WGS metagenome assembly OCTX01 (sample SAMN02144231, study PRJEB22623) | gut metagenome | biome: sheep rumen | host: Ovis aries | place: New Zealand | reverse complement strand
GCGGGAGATCGTATTTTCGGTACAAAATAAGGAGGTGCCTCATGACTCCGAAACGGGCAGACTACCTCACATGGGACGAGTATTTCATGGGGGTTGCATTTTTAAGCGGCATGCGTTCGAAGGACCCGAACTCCCAGGTCGGATCCTGCATTGTGAGCAGCGACAACAAGATCCTGTCGATGGGCTACAACGGCTTTCCGCGGGGCTGCTCGGACGATGAGTTTCCCTGGACAAGGGAGGCGGAGGATCCTTACGACACCAAATACATCTACGTGACGCACAGCGAGCTGAACGCGATCCTGAACTACCGGGGCGGCAGCCTCGACGGTTCAAAGCTTTACGTGTCTTTATTTCCCTGCAACGAGTGCGCGAAGGCGATCATCCAGGCCGGCATCCGGACGGTGATTTACGACAGCGACAAGTATGCGGACACCTCCTCGGTGAAGGCGTCGAAAAGGATGTTCGACGCGGCCGGGGTGCGCTACTACAAGTACAACCGGTCCGGCCGGGAAATGAAGATCAATCTGTAAGAAAAGATAAAAAGAAATGAGGTTTTAGTGAATGGCACAGGAAAAGAAACTGGTTGAATCCATCACATCCCGCGACGTTGATTTTGCGCAATGGTACACGGATGTGGTCAAAAAAGCGGAGCTTACGGGCTACACCTCGGTCAAGGGCTGCATGGTGTTCAAGCCGGCGGGCTACGCGATCTGGGAAAATATCCGCAACGAGCTGGACCGCCGCTTCAAGGAGACCGGCGTCGAGAACGTCTACCTGCCGATGTTCATCCCGGAGAGCCTTCTCAACAAGGAAAAGGATCACGTTGAGGGCTTCGCGCCGGAAGTCGCGTGGGTGACGTACGGCGGGCTCACCGAGCTGCAGGAGCGCATGTGCGTGCGTCCGACCTCGGAGACGCTGTTCTGCGATCTCTACGCGAAGGACATCCACTCCTACCGCGACCTGCCGAAGATCTACAACCAGTGGTGCTCCGTCGTGCGCTGGGAGAAGACCACCAGGCCGTTCCTGCGCTCCCGCGAGTTCCTGTGGCAGGAAGGACATACCGCCCACGCGACCGCGGAGGAGGCGGAGGCCCGCACGGAGCAGATGCTGAACGTCTATGCGGATTTCCTGGAGGATTACCTGGCGATCCCGGTCGTGCGCGGCCGCAAGACGGACAAGGAGAAATTCGCCGGCGCTGAGGCGACCTACACGATCGAAGCCCTGATGCACGACGGCAAGGCCCTGCAGTCCGGCACGAGCCACAATTTCGGCGACGGCTTCGCCCGCGCGTTCGGCATCCAGTTCGCGGATAAGGACAACCAGCTGAAGTACGTGCACCAGACGTCCTGGGGCATGACGACCCGCCTCATCGGCGCGATCATCATGGTCCACGGCGACGATTCCGGTCTTGTGCTGCCGCCGCGCGTGGCGCCGACCCAGTGCGTCGTGATCCCGATCCGCCAGAAGGCGGAGGGCGTCATGGAGAAGGCGGATGAGATCAATGCGGCCCTCAAGGCTGCCGGCATCCGCTCGAAGGTGGACGACACCGACCGGAGCCCGGGCTGGAAGTTCGCGGACCAGGAGATGCGCGGATTCCCGATGCGCATAGAGGTCGGTCCGAAGGACATCGAGAAGGGCGAGTGCGTGCTGGTGCGCCGCGATACCCGCGAGAAATACCAGGTTAAGATTGAACATGTCGCCGAGGAGGCCGCAAAACTGCTCGAGACGATCCAGAAGGATATGTTTGAGCGCGCGAAGGCATTCCGAGACTCCCACATCAGCACGGCGGTGACTTACGACGAGTTCCGCGACGCGGCGGACAACAAGCCCGGCTTCATCCGCGCGGCCTGGTGCGGCGAGACGGCCTGCGAGGACCAGATCAAGGCCGACACGACCTGCACGTCCCGCTGCATGGCCTTCGGCGATGATGAGGCTCCGGAAGGGGCGGTCTGCGTCTGCTGCGGAAAGCCGGCGAAGAAGCTGGTTTACTGGGGCAAGGCATATTGATACTGAAAACGGCGGAGGTGGATGATTGAAGCTGCGGCTCCCGTCAGAGGTGAAATATATACTGGATATCCTGAAAGGCCGCGGCTATGAGGCTTACATCGTCGGCGGCTGCGTGCGGGACGCGATCCTCGCGCGCACGCCGAACGACTGGGACATCACGACGTCCGCGAAGCCGGAGGAGGTGAAGGCCTGCTTCCGGCGGACCGTCGACACCGGCATCGCGCACGGGACCGTGACGGTGCTGGTCCACGACGAAAGCTTTGAGGTGACGACCTACCGGATCGACGGGGTCTACACGGACGGGCGGCATCCGTCCTCCGTCACCTTCACGCCGAACCTGGCGGAAGACCTCCTGCGCCGCGACTTCACGGTCAACGCGATGGCTTACAACGAGGAGGCCGGTCTCGTGGACCTCTACGGCGGCATGGAGGACCTGCAAAAGAAATGCATCCGCTGCGTCGGCAATCCCGACGAGCGGTTCGACGAGGACGCGCTGCGCGTTCTCCGGGCGGTGCGCTTCTCGGCTCAGCTCGGGTTCTCGATTGAACATGAGACCCTCGAAGCGGTCCGCCGGCACGCCGGAAACCTAAAGCTCATCAGCGCGGAGCGCATTGCGGCGGAGCTGGTGAAGCTTCTCATTTCCCCGCACCCGGAGATGGTGAGAACCCTCTACGAGACGGGGATCACGCGGGTGATCCTGCCGGAGTTCGACGCGATGATGGAGACCCCGCAGAACACGCCCTACCACATGTACAATGTGGGCGAGCACACGATCAAAACGCTGGAGGCGATCGAGCCGGATAAGCTGCTCCGCCTCACGATGCTGCTGCACGACATCGGGAAGCCGGCCGTGCGCTACACGGACAGCACGGGGAGGGACCATTTCAACGGGCACGGCAAGGCCGGCGCGGAGATGGCCCACAGCATTCTCCGGCGGCTCAAATTCGACAACGACACGATCTCGAAGGTGGACCGGCTGGTGCTCTACCATGACCTCCGGCCGTTTCCGAAGGCGAAGGAGGTGCGGAAGGCCGTTTTCCTGCTGGGGGAGGATCTTTTCATTTCCTACCTGAAGGTCCAGTGGGCGGACACCTGCGGGAAGAGCGCCTTTAAGCAGGAGGAGGCATTCGAGCGGATCCGCGAGGTGACGGCGGTCTACGAGCAGATCCTGGCGGACCGGGACTGCCTCTCCTTAAAGGATCTTGCGATCAACGGCTACGACCTCATGGAGATGGGTATCCGCGGACGCGAGATCGGCGACATTCTGGATGCCGCGCTCAGGGCAGTCCTCGACGAGCCGGCGCTGAATGAGCGGGAGACACTGCTTGAATTTGCCGCAAAACGGCACCGGATCGGCGGAAGGAGCAGTCAGTAACCGGAAATATTTTCCCGAAAACAGGGAAATAGCGGCTTTTCCTTGACAAGGAAGGGCAAAAGGCATATATATAGTAAGGCTGGATAAGATCATAAGGAGGATAACAATATGAACAAAAATGAACTGGCACTGGCCATCGAGGGAAGAACAGGTCTGGCAAAAGAGGATATCGACAAGGTCCTCAAGGCATTTACGGAAGTGGTCGCTGAGGAGCTCGCCGGGGACGGCAAGGTCCAGATGATCGGTTTCGGCACCTTTGAGACCGCCAAGAGAGCGGCTCACGAGGGCAGAAACCCGATGACCGGCGAAAAGATCCAGGTTCCGGCGTCCCGGACCCCGAAGTTCAAACCCGGGAGAAGCCTGAAGGAGCGGGTAGACTTAAGCGAGTGAAGGTTTTGACAGAATCGGCCGCTGACGCAAAAGCGGCCGGTTTTTGTTAAAAGGAGGGAGTATGCGCCTCGACAAATTTCTGAAAGTATCGCGGCTCATCAAGAGACGCACGATCGCCAACGAGGCCTGCGACGCGGGACGCGTTGAGGTCAACGGGAAGCCCGCAAAGGCGTCCTATGATGTGAAGCCCGGCGATGTCATCGAGATCCGGTTCGGAGAGCGGACCGTGAAGGCAGAAGTGACCGCGGTCATGGAGACCGTGAAAAAGGAAAACGCGGCGGAGATGTACCGCTATCTGTGAGGAAAGCAAATGAGCGGGAATCGTGAAAGGGAAAAGGAGAGCAGAAGGCGGGCGAGAGTGCGCTTTTATGTGCTTGTCATGGCACTGGTTCTCGCCGCGGCGCTTCTTTTCGCCGGCGCCCGTCTCTACCGGCAGACGCAGGACAACGAGGCGGTCATCGAGGCCCTTACGGAGGAGGCCCTCACCGAGTCCGCGAGGGCGGAAAGCCTGCGCGACCGGCTCGAGGAGGGCGTCACGGAGTCCTACATCCGGGAGGAAGCGCGCAAGGCGGGCCTTGCGGATTCCGGCGACACGATTTACCGGCTGGAACCTCAGAAATAAGGGCGGAGGTGCTTCATGCTCTCAAAAGTGAGATCATTTGCAGATGAACATCGCATTCTCATGCGCGGGGACAGAATCGTTGCCGGAGTTTCGGGCGGCGCTGATTCCACCGCGCTTTTTTATGTGCTTTGCGCGCTCCGTAAGGAGAGAGGGTTTTCATTTTCCGTCCTGCACGTCCACCACGGGATCCGCGGGGCGGAGGCGGACCGCGACGAGGCATTTGTCCTTGCGCTGGCGGAAAAATACGGCGTCCCGGCGCGCTCGGTGCGGATCGACGTGCCGGGAAGAGCCCGGGAGATGGGCCTCGGATACGAGGAGGCCGGCCGGATCCTGAGAAGGGATGCGCTCGAGCGCGAGATGGAGGCGCGCGGCGCGAACCGGATCGCGCTGGCCCATCACAGGGACGATCTTGCGGAGACCGTGCTCATGAACCTCGCGCGCGGGACCGGCCTGGCGGGGCTTGCGGGCATAAGGCCGGCGGCCGGACCGTATGTGCGCCCGCTCCTTGGCGTCGGCCGGGCGGAGATCGAGGCTTACCTGGCCGGACTTGGGGCGGACTATGTCACGGACTCGACCAATCTTGAAAATGCATACACGAGAAACCGGATGCGGAATGAGATCCTGCCGGCACTGGAGAATTATGTAAACCGCCGCGCCGGCGAGCACATCGCCTCGGCAGCGGAGGAGGCGGCGGAGGCATTTTCTTACATAAGTCGGGAGGCGGAGCGAAAGTTTGAGGAGCAGGCGGCCGTCACGGCCGGGCCGGACGGGAGGAAGGAGATCCTGCTGCCGGAGAGCCTCCTTGCCGGGGAGGAGCCGCTTCTTGCGGGGCTTTGTGTGAGGTTTTCATTTTTAAGACTAAAAGGGACGCTCAAGGACGTCACCCGGGAGCATGCGGGGAGCGTCACAGGGCTTCTCGGGAAGGAAACCGGAAAGGAAGTGCACCTTCCGTACGGCCTTTGCGCGGTCAGGACCGCGGAGGGGATTCGGATCGGGGAGCGCGGGAAGGCGGATAAAAAAGCGGAGGAGATCCCTCTTGCGGTCCCGGGGCGCACGGTTTTCGGCGAATGGACCTTTACGGCGGAATTTCTGCCCGGAACCGGCCGAATCCGTGAAGAAAATAAGTGTACGAAATGGATTGATTATGATAAAATAAAGGGTAATCTTGTTGTCAGGACGCGGAGAGACGGCGATTTCATCGTGATCCACCCGGACGGCAGGAAAAAAAGCATTTCGAATCTGATGACTGACAGCAAAACAGCCCGCCCGGAGCGGGACCGCCTGCCGCTTCTGGCGGCCGGACCGGAGGTGCTCCTGGTGCCCGGAATACGGACAGGGGAGTCCCTGCGGGTCGGCGCGGAGACGGTCAGGGCTCTCAGGATCGAGGCGGTAAGAGACGGAGGAAAAGCGACAAATGAGTGAAAAGATCAGAGTGATGATCCCGGAAGAGGAGATCGACAGGAGAACGAGGGAACTTGCCGAGATGATCGGACGCGACTACGCGGGCAAGACCGTGCATATGGTGACGGTGCTGAAGGGCGGCGTGTATTTCATGACCATGCTCTCGAAGCGCATCGCCGAGAGCGTGCCGGTCGAGCTGGATTTCATGTCCGTCTCAAGCTACGGGGACGATACGAAGTCCTCGGGCGTCGTCCGGATCGTCAAGGACCTGGATGAGCCGCTTCTCGACAAGGACGTTCTTGTCATCGAGGATATCATCGACTCCGGCAGGACTCTCTACTACCTGCTGGACCTTCTGCGCGCGCGCCATCCGGCTTCGCTGAAGCTGTGCACGCTGCTCGACAAGCCCGACCGCCGCGTCAGGGACGTCAAGGTCGATTACACCGGCTTTGAGATCGAGGACCGCTTCGTGGTCGGCTGCGGCATGGACTATGCGCAGAAATACAGGAATCTTCCTTATATCGGAGAGGTCGTTTTCGAAGAGGAGCAGGCATGAGAAGTCCCGGCAGAACCATAGTTTTTTACCTCATCATCATTGGGGCGATGGTGAGCATGTATTATTATATATCCCATGCCAGAGCGCCGCAGGAGACCTTCACCTACGCGAAGTTCGAGGAAGCTCTTGAGGCGGGCAAGGTGACGGAGGTCGACATCCGGCCGAGCGCCGGGAGCGCCGCCGGCGAGGTCATCGTCATGCTGGAGGACAAGACCGTGCACTCCTTCTATGTGACGGACGTGACGGAGGCGGATATGCTCGCGCGGAGCTACGAGGACGTGGTGGTGAACGTTGCGGGGGTGCCCCAGTCGGGCACATTTGCGACGATGATCCTGCCGATCCTGCTCGTCGGCGTCCTGATGGTCTTCTTCTTCATCATGATGAACCGGCAGGCCGGGGGCGGTGCGAACTCGCAGATGATGAATTTCGGCAAGAGCCGGGCGCGCATGACGTCCGGCAGTGACCAGCGCGTGACCTTCAAGGATGTGGCCGGGCTTGTGGAGGAGAAGCAGGAGCTGGAGGAGATCGTTGATTTCCTGAAGGATCCCGCGCGCTACACATCCGTCGGCGCGCGCATCCCGAAGGGCGTGATCCTGGTCGGTTCGCCGGGCACCGGCAAGACGCTGATCGCCAAGGCGGTGGCCGGGGAGGCGGGCGTTCCGTTCTTCTCGATCTCCGGCTCGGATTTCGTGGAAATGTTCGTCGGCGTCGGCGCCTCCCGCGTCCGCGACCTTTTTGAGGATGCGAAGAAAAATGCGCCCTGCATCGTCTTCATTGACGAGATCGACGCGGTCGCCCGCCGGCGCGGAGCCGGTCTCGGCGGCGGCCACGACGAGCGCGAGCAGACGCTGAACCAGCTGCTGGTCGAGATGGACGGCTTCGGCGTGAACGAGGGCATCATCGTCCTCGCGGCGACGAACCGCGTCGACATCCTGGATCCGGCGATCCTGCGCCCGGGCCGCTTCGACCGCAAGGTCGCGGTCGGCATGCCGGACGTGAAGGGCCGCGAGGAGATCCTGCGCGTGCATGCGAAAAATAAACCCCTCGGCGACGACGTGGATCTTGCCCAGATCGCCCAGACGACGGCGGGATTCTCCGGCGCGGACCTCGAGAACCTGCTCAACGAGGCGGCGATCTGCGCTGCCAGGAACGGCAGGTCCTACCTTCTGCAGGAGGATATCCGGCAGGCGTTTGTCAAGGTCGGCATCGGCTCCGAGAAACGGAGCAAGGTGATGTCGAAGAAGGATAAGGAGATCACGGCCTACCACGAGTCGGGCCACGCGATCCTCTTCCACGTGCTGCCGCATGTGGGACCGGTCTACTCGGTCTCCATCATCCCGACCGGCATGGGCGCGGCCGGCTACACGATGCCGCTCCCGGAGAGGGATGAGATCTTCAACACCCGCGGAAAGATGATTGAGAACATCATGGTCGACCTCGGCGGCCGCATCGCGGAGGAGCTGGTCTTCGACGATATCACGACCGGGGCTTCCCAGGACATCAAGCAGGCGACGGCGCTCGCCCGCGCGATGGTCACCAAGTACGGCATGTCCGCGAAGATGGGGCTTATTTCCTACGACAACGACTCCGAGGAGGTCTTCATCGGCCGCGATTTCGAGCGGACGAAGTCCTACAGCGAGCGGACCGCGGACGAGATCGACCTGGAAGTGAAGGCGATCATCGACGGCTGCTACGCCGAAGCCCGCAAGATCATTCTTGCGCACAGGGATGTTCTGGACGCTTCCGCCGCGCTCCTTCTTGAGAAGGAGAAGATCGGCCGGGAGGAGTTCGAGGCCCTGTTCGGGAACCCGGAGAACATTGAGGCGGAGACGCCCAAGGACACAGAACAGGCAGTGATCGGAGAGGCCGAAAATGGGTGACGGAAACGATGTCATGAACAAAATGCGCTACGTCTCGCTGATGAGGCCGATCTTCCGGAAACGGGCGGTCTTCAGTGACGAGACGGCTTCCTACCGGGATCCGGTATGCCCGATGCCCGGCGAGAAGGTGAAAATCAGGCTTCGGACGATGAAAAACAACGTCGACGAGGTCTATTTCATCAGCGGAACCATGCGCGAGCGCATGGAGATCGCGTATGCGCGCGGCGGTTTTGATTTTTATGAGGTGTCGATCCACGTCGGCGAGACGGTGATCCGCTACTATTTTGAGCTGCAGGTCGAGGACATGGTCCTCTACTACAACAAGATGGGGGTCACCCGCGACCTTGCGGAGAGAAACGCGTTCCGGATCACACCGGGCTTCTCGACGCCGGAGTGGTCCCACGGGGCGGTCATGTACCAGATCTACACGGACCGTTTCCGCAACGGGGATCCGACAAATGACGTGCTGACCGGCGAGTACAGCTATCTCGACGAGCACGTGAAGCGGGTGGAGGACTGGTACGCCCCGCCCGAGAGCATGGACGTCCGGAATTTCTACGGCGGCGACCTGCAGGGAATCATGGAAAAGCTGGACTACCTTGAGGACCTGGGCGTGGACGTCATCTACCTGAACCCGATCTTCGTCTCCCCGTCGAACCACAAGTACGACAGCCAGGACTACGACCACGTGGATCCGCATTTCGGCGTGATCGTGAAGGACGAGGGCAGCTGCCTCGGAGCCTACGACAACGACAACCGGAACGCCTCCCGCTACATCTGCCGGGTCACGGATCCGGAAAATCTCGCCGCCTCCGACGAGCTCCTGGCCCGCCTCTCGGCGGAGATCCACAGGCGCGGCATGCGGCTCATCCTGGACGGCGTGTTCAACCACTGCGGCTCCTTCAACAAATGGCTGGACCGCGAGCGCATCTACGAGAAGCAGCCGGGCTACGAGAAGGGTGCCTACATTTCCAAGGACAGCCCGTATCATTCATTTTTCAAATTCAACAACGAGCACGCCTGGCCCTACAACGAGTTCTATGAGGGCTGGTGGGGGCATGCGACGCTTCCGAAGCTCAACTACGAGGAGAGCAGGGAGCTCTTTGACTACATCATCGGCGTCGGCCGCAAATGGACGGCCCCGCCCTACTCCGTCGACGGCTGGCGGCTCGACGTGGCGGCCGATCTCGGCCACAGCGTGGAGTACAATCACCATTTCTGGCAGGAGTTCCGGAAGGCGGTCAAGGAAGTGAACCCGGATGCGATCGTGCTGGCGGAGCACTACGGGGACGCCGGCGACTGGCTGCTGGGCGACCAGTGGGACACGGTCATGAACTACGACGCATTCATGGAGCCGGTTTCCTGGTTCCTGACCGGCATGGAGAAGCACAGCGACGAGTTCCGCGCGGAGCTTCTGGGCAACGGCGAGGCCTTCGAAAGCGCGATGCGCTATCATATGGCGAGCTTTATGGGCCCGTCCCTGTTGTCCGCGATGAACGAACTCGACAACCATGATCACTCGCGTTTCCTGACCCGCACGAACCAGAAGGTCGGGCGCGTGGACTACCTCGGGTCGGAGGCAGCCGGCGAAGGGATCCGGCCTTACGTGTTCCGGGAGGCAATCGTCATCCAGATGACCTTCATCGGCGCGCCGACGCTCTACTACGGGGACGAAGCCGGCGTGGTCGGCTTTACGGACCCGGACAACCGGCGGACGTATCCGTGGGGACGCGAGGACAGTGCGCTTCTTGCATTTTACAGGGAGGCGATCAGGCTCCACAAATCCTCCCCGGTCTTCCGGGAGGGCTCGATCAAGAGCCTGTCCGCGGGCTACCAGACGATCTCCTACGGGCGTTTTGACGAGAACGAGCAGTTTATCGTCGCCGTGAACGCCGGCGAGGACCCGATCCCGGTCGAGATCCCGGTCTGGGAGACGGGCATCACGCAGAACGCCAATATCTACATGGAAGAGATCCTGATGACCGACCGGGACGGCTGGTCCGTCGAGCGGAGAAAACGCCTGGTCACGGGCGGTATCCTGACGCTGGATCTCCGGCCGTTTGAGGCGGTCGTCCTGCATCATTCAGAAAATGAAAGGCAGAACTGACTCATAGTTGAAAAAACTTATCTTTCTGTGCTATAGTGGTTAGAACTGAGGACATGAAGGGCGTAAAGCCTTAGATGGAGGAGAAGAGATGAAAAAGAAACTGCTTGCCGGATTTCTCGCAGCGGCGCTGGCTCTGACCGGCTGCACGATCGGCGGCGCGCCGCGCGACACCGAGTCCGGGACAGAATCGGTGGCGGAAGGGACTCCGGTGACCGAGGATACGATCGAGTCCGCGGGGATCAGCGCGTTTATCAGGCTCCCTGAATACAAGGGTGTCGAGCTGGCGAGGAAAACGGAGCCAATCACGGACGAGGAGCTCAACGAGGCGGTCCAGAAGGACCTCAATACCTACCGGATCGACGTTCCGACGCTGGAGATCCAGGACCTGTTCTGGGTCGAGATGGATTACGTCGGGACTATTGACGGCGAGGAGTTTGCGGGCAGCGCGGCCAACAACTATGCGCTGAAGATCGGCACGGGCATGTTCCCGACGGAGTTTGAGGCGCAGCTGCTCGGCCATTACGAGGGCGATCATGTGTCCGTTACGGTCACATTCCCGGAGGATTACACGAACAAGGATATCGCGGGCAAGACCGCGGTCTACGAGGTGGACATCCTGAAGGTCAGCGTCGCGCTCGGCGAGCCGACCCAGGACTGGCTGAATATCTATTTCGGCGGCATCTCGGTGGACGAGTATATGTCCCGGAAGCGCGCGGAGCTGCAGGAGTCCAGGAGCTCTGATTCGGACAGCAACCTAATGACGGACGCGTGGTACAAGGTCTATGACGCGGCCGAGGTGATCAAGTATCCGAAGGACCTGGTCGACACCTGGATCAGGTACAGCGAGGACACCTACAAACGTTACGCGGACACCTACGGGATGACCTACGAGAAGTTCCTCGAGGAGTACGGCGTCACAGAAGCCAGCATCGAGCAGAATGCGAAGGATTACGCGAAGACCTGGATGGTCGCGACGGCGATCATGCTGAACGAAGGCATCGAGCCGGGCAGCGAGACCTACAATACGAAGCGCAGCGAGCTGCTTCGGGATTCCGGGTATCCGTCGGAGGATGCGGCGACGGCGGCCGGCATCAGCGAGGAAAATATCGACATGACGACGCGGTATTATCTGGCGTCGGAGATCATTTTCAGGAATGCCGTGGTGACGGACCAGGCGGAGTGAGGTTCCGGGGACGGTTCCTGAAAAACGGGGGATGCCGGGGACGGTTCTCTGAAAAACGGGGGATGCCGGGGACGGTTCTCTGAAAAACAGGGGATGCCGGGGACGGTTCTTGTACAAAAAAGGGGTTCTCGTTTCGAGACCCCCTTTTTTGTGCTTAGAACCGTCCCTGTATTTTTTTGGTTGACATACAGTGCGGCGCACATTATAATGGATATTGCATTACTGTGTGCCGCACGGCACAGGCGGAATGCCGGTATACTGGGGGGTATACTTGTCATAGATGAGGGGATTGCCATGGGAAGGGAGACGGCGGAGGCCTCCTTGCGGATGGAGATGCGGCGCGGCACGATCGTGCTGGCCGTCCTGTGCCTCCTTAGCGAGCCTAAATACGGATACAGTCTGGCGGAGGAACTGGCGGAGAAGGGTCTGCCGGTTGATACAAATACGCTCTATCCGCTCCTTCGGCGGCTCTCTTCCCAGGGGATCCTCTCGGACGCCTGGGAGCTGGGCGAAAACAAACCCCGGAAGTACTATGTCCTGACCGAGGAGGGAAAGACGGTCCGGGACGCGCTGGTCCGCCAGTGGCAGGAACTCTCCGCGTCCATCGACAGAATGCCCGGCGTGTCGGGCGGGGAGTCATTTCTCCCTTGACAAATGAGAGGAAAGTGGTAAAAATAGAATGCGTCTCATGGAGAAGTTTTTTAAGCAAGGAGGAAACAAAATGAAGAGGAAAGAGCCGGTCAAAATCGCTCTGATCACGGGCTATCTCGGAGCAGGCAAGACGACCCTGCTGAACCATATTTTAAATAACGACGAGGGGATCCGCGCCGCGGTCATCGTCAACGACATCGGCGAAGTCAACGTGGACGCCGACCTGATCGCCAGGGGCGGCGTTGTGACCCAGGAGAACAGCAACCTGGTCCCGCTGACGAACGGCTGCATCTGCTGCACGCTCCGCGACGACCTCGCGACCCAGCTTCGCGACCTCGCGAAGACAGGCAAATTCGACTACATCATCATCGAGGCCTCCGGCATCTGCGAGCCAATCCCGATCGCCCAGACGATCGCGGACATCTGCGAGGAGAGCACGGACGACGGCCTGCCGATGATGCTCGACAATATCATCGCGGTCGTCGACTGTGCCCGCATGCACGATGAATTCGAGGACGGCAGAAGCCTCATGAAGGACACCTACGAGGAGGAGGACATCGAGAACCTGCTCATCCAGCAGCTTGAGTTCTGCAACACGGTCCTCTTAAACAAGGTGGATACGGTCGACGAGTACCAGCTCGGCGAGCTCAAGGCGATCGTTAAGAGCCTGCAGACCAAGGCGGTCATCATCGAGGCCAACTACGCGAAGGTTAAGATCGCAGACGTTCTCAACACGGGCCGTTTCGACCTCGAGAAGTCCATGGAATCCGCCGGCTGGATCGAGGCGATCCAGAACGCGGACACCGAGGATCACGACCACGACGATGATGATGACGACGATGAGCATGAGCATCATCACCATCATCATGACGATGATGACGACGATGAGCATGAGCATCACCATCATCACGACGATGACGACGATGATGATGACGATGACGATGACGAGCATGAGCATCATCACGATGAGGAAGAGCACAAGGGTCATCACGGCCATCATCACCATCACCACCATCATCATGAGAACGCCAGCGTCTCCTACCAGGTCGAGGAGTACGGCATCGGCTCCTTCGTTTATTTCCGCCGCCGTCCGTTCGACCGCGACAAGCTGGTCAGCCTCGCGGAGAAGTGGCCGCGCTCCATCATTCGCTGCAAGGGCATGGTCTGGTACAAGCAGGATCCGTCGATGTCCTACATTTTCGAGCAGGCAGGACATCTGATCCAGGAAATGCAGAGCGGACGCTTCCTCGCCTCCGCAGACCAGGCTTCCATCGAGCGCGTGCTCGCCAAGTATCCGGAAGTCCGCAAGATGTGGGACGAGAAGTACGGCGACCGCATGCAGAAGCTTGTCTTCATCGGCCAGAATATGGACCGGGCGGAGATTGAGCGGGAGCTGGATGAGTGCCTGGTTGACTGAAAAACATCAGGATCAGGGACGGTTCTTGTACAAAAAAAGATTCTCTCGTGAGAATCTTTTTTTGTGCCTGGAACCGTCCCCGCATTCTCTTTTTTGTGCCTGGAACCGTCCCCGCATTCTCTTTTTTGTGCCTGGAACCGTCCCCGCATTCTCTTTTTTGTGCCCGGAACCGTCCCCGTTTTTTTACTGTTCAAGCCTCTCTTTGATAAAATCACCGACCTTGTCCGGCTCGATCCCGAGCACGTACCCGAACTCGCCGAAGAGGATCCGCTCCGCCTCGCGGAAGATCCGCTCGTCGGCGCTGTGGAACTTCTTGCCGGTGCGCATTTTCTCGGTCTGCTTGGTCTTTAAGGTGTGGACGAGACGCATCATTTCGCGGTGGTCGCAGCGGGAGATGATGGAGCTGAAGCTCTCGAGGCGGGCCTTGTCATTTTCAACCCATACAGATTCAGCCTCCGGAATCCCGTCGATCACGGAGAGCACCTCATCGCGGTTCGGGAGTTCCCGGACCTTCGTGTTGCCGCCCTCAAGCGGAATGAATATTTTTGAACGGCGGTCGTAGACCGGCTCGAGTACGTAATACCGGCGGATCCCGAGGCTCGCGAGATCGCGTTCGATGATGGAAGTGACAGTGCAGACCCCTTCGGGGACATGGACGACGGCGTCATTGATTTCGATTTTTTCCATAGCTGCTATCCTCATTGTGCGGTAATCAGGTAAACTTATCGAAAATTTTTCTTCCTATAGTATAACATGAAAATGCGGTTTACGTAAAAACGAAAATATTCGGGAATACAGGGTAAAGTTTGTGTAAATATGACAAAAAAACAGCACACTGCGCGTCAAAACGGCATGTGCGCTGAAAAATTTTTAAGGAATCTGGCAGGTGAAGGAAATGACGCCGTTCGACCAGGAGACCCCGATCGTCCCGTCGTACTGGCGGACGATGCTCTCCGCGATCGAGAGTCCGATCCCGTAGCCGCCCTTCTCCGTGTTGTGGGACTTGTCCTGGCGGTAGAAGCGCTCGAAGAAGCGGGAGTAGTCGACGCCTGCACCGGCCTTGAAGTCGTTGGAGACGGTCAGGCGGGCGAATTTCCCTTTGCGGTCCAGACGGACCGTGACCGTGCCGCCCTCGTCGCAGTACTTGATCGCGTTGTCGATGAGCAGGGAGACGAGCTGGCGCATCGCGCCTTCGTCCGCGATAATCGTCACATCGTCCGCGATCTCGCGGACCAGCTTTTTGCTGTCCGAGGTGGCGACCGGCTCGAAGGTGTCGACGGTCTCCGCGACGCATCTGGAGAGCGGGAGGGAGGTCATCCGGGACTTGTCGGCCCGCTCCTCGGCCCGCGCGATCTGCACCAGGTTGCCGATGAGACCGCTCATGCGGTCGACCTGGCGCATCGTGGAGGCGGTCCATTCATTTTCTCCTTCGATCATCTCGAGGACTTCCGTGTTGGCCCGTATGACCGCGAGCGGGGTCTTGAGCTCGTGGCTCGCGTTCGTGATGAACTGCTTCTGCCGGCTGACAGCGCGGAGCTCGGGCTGGATCGCCCAGTTCGAGAAATGCCAGACCGGCCAGAAGACCAGCAGCATGCCCCCGAAACAGATGATCAGGGAGGCGTAGAGCACGCGGAGATTGACCGCGACCTGGGCGGTGCAGTCGAGGAAGGCGACGATGGCGGTGCCGTCTTCATTTTCCCGGACCATGTAATAGTAGACGCTGTAGTTTCCGAAGGAGAGGAAGCGGCCGCGGACCTTCCGCGCGAGCTCCTCCGCCTGCTCCTTTGCGACCGCGGAGATGTGGCCGGTCTTGACCGAGGCCACCTCGTCGTCCTCGTCGAAGAGGACCGTGAAGTAGCGCGTCGCGTAGCGGAACTCCGGATAGAGGTTCGCGCTGATGAGCCCGTGCCCGAACACCGAGAAGAGCGAGAGGTCGATGTCCTCCGTCTCGTTCTCCGGGGGGCCTTCCGTGCCCTGCGTGAGATCCCCGTTGTTGTCGCAGATGTAGGTCAGCACCTCCCGGATCTGCCGGCGGGTGCTGATCAGGTTCGCGGCGTTGATGAAGCCGGAAATGAACAGCACGACCGCCGCGATGGAGAGCATCGAGATGAGGACGAATTTTCTTCTGAGCTTTCGGATAGATTCACTGTTCATGCCTTCACGAGCCTGTAGCTCCCTCCGCGCGCGCCTTCAATGACTGCCCCGGCCGCGACGGCCCGGAGCTTGCCTTTCAGGTAGGAAATGTAAAGATAGACGGTGTCCGTGTCCGCCCCGGGTTCGCTGCCCCAGAGCTGACTCAGGATAAAGTCCGTGGACAGCTCCTTGCCGGGGCTCGCGATGAGCAGGCGCATGAGTTCGTATTCTTTCATGGAGAGGCGGACGGTATTTTCCGCGGCGAGCTCGAGGCTTTCCGAGCGCAGTACGAGGTCCTCGAAGCGGAGCTCCTCGGCGCTGTAGCGGGTGTGCCGGCGGGTCATCGAGCGGATGCGGGCCAGGAGCTCCTTCATTGCGAAGGGCTTGGTCAGGTAGTCATCGGCCCCGGCGTCGAGGCCGGCGACCTTGTCGTCCACCTCGGCCTTGGCGGTGAGAAGCAGGACCGGCGTCGTGTCGTTCATTTTCCGCAGTTCCGTGAGCACCTCGATGCCGGAGAGCTTCGGCATCATGATGTCGAGGATGATCGAATCGTAGCTGTTTTCCTTTAAAAATGAAAGCGCCTCCTCGCCGTCGAACGCCGAGTCGACGGTGTAGCCTTCATGGGAGAGGACCGCGGCGACGGCGCGGTTCAGGTCCCGGGTATCTTCCGCAAGAAGAAGTTTCATGTCAGTCTCCTTCCTCCAGGATCATGTCCCGGATCGTCTGCATCGAGAGGTCGGTGGAGGCGAGCTCGTCCGCGCAGCGCTTGAGCTCCGCAGTGATGAGGGCCGTGTTTCCGCCGATGTGTTTCTTGTAGCGCATGTGGTGCTCGAGGGCGGCCCAGACGTCCATGGAGATCGTGCGGAGCTGGATCTCGGCGTAAAATCCGTCGTCCGAGCGCAGGATCAGGTGGAGGCTGCGGTAGCCGTTGGGTTTGCATTTTTTGATATAGTCCTTCTCCTCGACGACGGTGAACCCGGGCATCGAGATGAGGCGGCCGCGGATCGTGTAGACGTCGTCGACGAAGGAGCAGACGACGCGGATGCCGATCGCGTCGTGAATGAGGACGAGCGCGGAGTGCTCGGTTTCGGGGAAGCCTTTGCGGCGGCATTTTTCGCGCATGCTCTCCTCGGATTTGATGCGGGCGAGCAGGTGCTCGACCGGGTCGGAGCCGTTCTTTTCGGTGAGGCCGGCCCGGACGGAGGCGATCTCGTCAAGGATGAGGTTCATCACCCGCGTAAGGTCGGGCAGGCGGGAACCGTAGATGCTGGTTTCGGACATGATCTGGTACTCCCTTGGGTTGATGAGGGTATTATACACGATATTTGTGAAGAAACGGTAAACAAATGTGAAATGTGAGGGGGGCTGAGGGGACAAGGCACAAAAGGGAAGCTTCACCAACGGCTGCAGGGACGGGGCACAAAAGGGAAGCTTCACCAACGGCTGCAGGGACGGTTCTGTGCGTGTAAAAGCAGTTCTCTTTCGAGAACCGCTTTTACATGCTGAGAACCGTCC
>OCTX012008674.1_pt1 | contig 17240 bp, 23 predicted proteins | sample 1539691 | NCBI WGS metagenome assembly OCTX01 (sample SAMN02144231, study PRJEB22623) | gut metagenome | biome: sheep rumen | host: Ovis aries | place: New Zealand | reverse complement strand
GTATGAGCCGGAGCAGATCGCGATTGTAAACAACAGTATTCTGTTTACGGACAACAACTGGCAGTCGGCCAAGATGGCAATCGGCAAGTTTAAGGATCAGAACCTTGGCGATAGCTGGGGCATTGTGGCGCCGAGCATCGTCGGCACGCTGCTTGCCGGTCAGAACCTGGTGATCGAGAGTCAGAAGCAGGATGGCGGCGTATCGGTCTTCCGTGTGGACGGAAGCGGCGCGCTACTGCACAATGCAAGATTTGACATTGAGGACGGCACCCGGCACATCATTCTGGATCCGGAGGTTGGCTTTGTAATCGGCACCTACCCTGTGACGCGCACGGAAGGCGGGCAGGAGGTTGTGGACGTCGGCACGACGGACGATCCGGGGAACGCAAGGTTCTGGGTCGATCCGGACGGCAACGTGCATTTCAGAGGCACACTGGACGGCGCAAGCGGCACGTTCAGCGGGACCGTGCAGGCATCTGACTTCCTGGACGCGAACGGGAACTCTATGCTGGTGGCGCGTGACGGGAAAGAGAAGTTCGCAGCGGACTATCTGGATCTGCACGGCATCACTGTAAAAGACGCGAACAATCAGACCACATTCTCTGTGGATCAGAACGGCAACGTCACGTTCGCCGGTACGCTCAACGGCGCGAACGGCACCTTTAACGGAACGGTGCAGGCGGTGGACTATCTGGACGCGGACGGGAACTCCATGCTGGTAAACAGCGAAGGGACGGACAAGTTTGCGGCCGATTATCTGGATCTGCATGGGCTTACGGTGACGGACGCGAACGATAACGTCACTTTCTCCGTAGATCAAAACGGCAACGTTGTATTTGCTGGCACGCTGAATGGTGCAAGTGGTACGTTCAGCGGAACGGTCTCATGGGAACGGGAAGCCCAGTATCCCATCGAAATGGACAATATAGCGAGGGGCTCTGTATATTTCGGCCTTGGGAGCGACGGCGTAAGTAACACGGATCTATTGATTATGCAATCTAACCGCGGCATGTGGTTGACCGCGATGGAAAATATCAAAATCACACCGGGTCCGGCATCGAAGCTTTACATCGGCGGAACGCCGCAGGAGATTATGGTACTGGATCCAAACGGAACAGGCAACTACGTAACGCTGGCAAGCCTGTTATGACGAGACGGAAGGAAAGGACTATGGAAGATATCTTGTCCCGCGTGAATGCGGTGATCCAGGCGCTGAACCTGGTTACGGTGTGCGGGAAGCAAAATCTGGCAAATCTGAGCGGCAGCATCTCTGTATTGGAGGACGTGCGCGATCAGCTTACCAGAGAGTATGAGGCAAAGCGGGGTGAAGGTTGATGGCCTATTGGGGCTGTTCTTTTGTATTTGACGACCTCGCGACAGAGGACTTCTCTTTGATGGTGTACGACGTGAACGGCACCAGTCAGGGACAGGGACGGTTTGGCAACAGCTCCACCATCGTGGATCAGAACGTTGCGGCGCAGTGGAAACCTTTCTTCTACGGCGTGAAGCGGGAACAGAAGCTGGAGCTCAGTATCGTGTTCGGCGCGGATCCGGACAGAATCGACGCCGGTGAGTATTTTAAGCGATACGAGCTGGAGTCCATCTCCAGGTGGCTGACGTCTCCGAGCACATACCGCTACTTGCAGATCATTCAAGAGGACATGATCTACTACCGGTTCCGGTGCATGTGTACGGCGTTGGAGCTGGTGGAGCTGGATGACGTTCCGTGGGCGCTGAAGGCGACCTTTACGTGCGACTCTCCGTATGCGTATCTGTATCCGGCTGAGTATGCGTTCGAGGTGGAGGCCGGGAAGGACATCGGGATCGAGCTGATCAACGAGAGCAGCATGGAAGAGCCGTATGCTCCGTATTTGGTCGTGACTTCTGTCGACAGCCCGGTCAGCAATCTTTCCATTACAAACCTGGAGAACGGTCGCGTGTTTTCATTGAGCGATCTGCCGAGCACTGCGAACACGATCCGCGTGGACAACCGGTTGTGTAAGCTTGAGTGCGACGCTGGGCTGAACCTGTATGACTACTGCAACTTCCATTTTCTGACGCTGGAGCGCGGACGGAACAGGCTGGTTGCACGGTCGAATACAGATGTCGTTCTGACATTCCTCTGTGAGTTCCCGGTGAACATCGGGTCATAAGGAGGCGCGCAGATGGCAGTGATTTGCTATGACAAGGACGGAAAGGTCCTGAAGAATTTTACGCAGTGGGACACAGGCCAGACCATTGCGTTTGACGGCGTGGACACCAGCTCCGCGCCGGAGGTACACTTTGGTGTACAGAACAAAACGATGGCCTACAAGGTGGACAGCACCATTGAAGGCGGCATGGTAAAGGTGACGGTGCCGAACACGGTGCTGCGCGAGCCAGGCCTTTTGACTGTTTGGCTGCACTACAACGACGGAGAAGGCGGTCAGCGCACAGAGGCCAGAATTGGGCTTTACGTGCTGCCGAAGCAGAAGCCGGCCGATTATGACTATGACGACAACATGGGCGCGGACGGCGCGATCGGTGATCTGGACGACCTTCTGACAGACTACAAGCAGAATTTGGTCGGCGCGATCAACGAGGTACATGGCGAGACGGACGCGCTTGCCGCGCAGCTTGACGCGATGGGCGGGAAGCTGCTGGTGTTTGCGGGCTGCATTCCGCAGACAGCCGGAGAGATCGTGCAGGCGCAGTTCGGGGATCTGATCCCGGAACAGAGCGTTCGGGTCGGGTGTAGCGTGATCGGCAACAACGGGTATATCGGGACCGTTACAGAACTGGAGACTGACCGCGGCTTTGCCGCTGTGACGGCAGCTGGCCTTGAGTGGTCTGAGATCGGATATACAGATCTTGGGTCGGTCCCGTCCGGTTCAACGATCCAGCAGTTTATCTCGACGATCCGCCCCGAAGGAATGTACCGATTTGTCAGCGTTTCCGGTGATAGCCATTACTATTTGTGGCAAAGAGAGGTTTTGGACAGCCAGTACCACAGAAACTCTTATCGCGTTCTCTGGTATGTAAGCGACGACGGCATGATCGGTATGCAGGCGTATGTAAACGGCACGCAGATTGCGAATGTGCAGGCGGGACCCGGCGGAGTTTTCTGTGATACGATTGGTAATTCCAGCTCCAGTACCGGCCTTGTGAACAAAGGCTACGTCGATAGCAAGGTCGCAGCGGCGAACCGGCCGCAGCTCCGTTCGGCGGCGGCAACCTTTGACGCATCGGAGGGTACAGCTCTGACCATTGAGCTCGCAGACATTTCTCCGGAAGAGCAGTTGGCTGTCGGAGACGTGCTGCTTGGCATGAACGGCTATACGGCAACTGTGACCGGAACAAATGAAGATATGGTGTACACCTCGTCTCGCGGCGTGAAATTTGACTTTCAAGCCGGGAGCGTTTTTTATGCGGTTCTGAAGGACTTCACGCTGGGGACCGGCGGTACGCTGACCGGCGGGAGACTGCTGACTACATACGCCGCCATTCTTGCGGCATATGAGGCCGGGTATTCCATCCAGATGGACATGGTCAGCGGAAACGACCAGTATCACGAGATCCTCCCGCTGTCTAACGTCGGTCCCGGCAAGATCATGTTTGACCGGGTGTGCTTCGCATCCGCAGGCTCGCTTTCCAGCACGCATGTGGAGCTCGCACAGGACGGGACGATCTCTGGACAGGTTCAGACGATTTCGAGCCTGGACAACGCATCCTTTTAACAGGAGGGAACTATGGCAGTATTGAGAAAAGAACCCGTAAACTGCGACGGGAAGAACAGACGGATCTATGACGTGCTTGTGGACACTGAGGCCGATCTGGACGACGTCATTGACATCGGGACCGGAAGCTTGGCCTACGTACGCGGGAACGAAGAAGGCGAGCGTGTTTATGTGAAAGTCCGTAATGACATGTGGAAGAAGATCGACGAAACCGACGAGACTGTCGGCTCCAAGCCTGTCGTCTAAGAGGTGACGGAGATGAGCTATTTACATGATTTGATCCTCTCCGATCTCAGGGGCGGATCTGGCGGTGGAGGCAGTGTGGACGGCTCTGCGGTTGTTTATGTGCCATACGACGAGCTAACAAACGCAAAGATCGAGACGCTGATTGCAGAGGAAAAGACGCCATACACGATTTGGACAAAAACTGACGGCAGCAGCGAGTTGACCGTCTACTATTTTGCATTCCGCGAGTCGGCAACAATGCATTATTTCATCGGGTGGGACAACGTTACTGCGATCTCGCGAGATCCTCGCGAAATGTCTGTCGTCGTCGTGGCAGACAACGGAAGCGGTCAAACAACACGGATTCGTTCCATAGTTGAAATCCCAACACAACAAAGTCTTGAAAGCACACTGAATGGGTATGTTCTTGAGTCCGATTTTGACGCAGTCGCTGACCTGTTGCCGATGGAAACATTGGAAATGACACTCAGTAACGGCGTTATGTCGCTTAATCTTACAAGCATCGGTGGAATTGTGGGGTTTGCAGAAGCCTATTACTCAGGCAAAAACTTATTGTTCATTTTGCCAATCACACAGATTGATCCGAGCAGCTCGAATCTAGGTTCAATAGCCTTCACAATCACAGGGGCATATAACGGGAGCGACCAGACTCAGATGTTCCTGGCGGTTGCAAGTGAGTTTAATGGTGTCGCCTATAGCGCAGTACTGCGTCCGGCAAATGCCAACACGATGAGCGGAACGCTGACTGCAACGCCGATTGGGACAAAACGTATTGCAATGACCGCGCAGGACGAGACAGCGGAGCTGCAACCGAACGTGCTTTATGTGTTCCCGGAGATGGCGAATTTGACGATCACGCTGGCGGCGATTACGGACAGCACCATCGCGAACGAGTTCCACTTTTTCTTCACGTCCGGCGCGACAGCGACCGCGACCGACTTTCCGGCAATTCCGGGGCTGGACGATTTCGCGGCAGAGGCGAACACCCTATATGAGATCAACGTGCTGGACAACCGGGCGTTGGTCGGAAGCTGGGTGGTGAGCGCATGAGCATGGATAGACGGAGGGCGTTGATGGCGCAGACGAAAAAGTCCAGACTTCCGGCTGAGTATCAAGAGGTAAAATATATCACTATCCCAGAAGGTGGACAAATAAACACAGGCCGCACTTGGCCTACCTCTGCAGGGTCGTCATATAATTGTGACGCTCAGATTAACAGCGCATTTACTGCAAATAGGTGCGTATTTGGGACGATAAGCTTCAATAGTGCTATTCAGGCGGTTGTGAACACAGACAACCAGAATTTTGTCCAGCAAAACGCGCCGTCCCTCTACGGCGGAACGATTCCCAGAGATAACAATAGACATCTATTCACCATAAATCCATCTGGCGGATATATTGACGGACAGCGCAACTATGCCTCAACGATGAGCACTGCACGAGGCGAAAGTATTTGTATTGCAAAGCGCAATGACGGAGCACGAGCGACCAATCTTACGTTGTGGGAATATTGGGTTGAGCAAAGCGAGATTCGTGTGCAAGACCTTATCCCGTGTTACCGCAAGGCAGATATGGAGGCTGGTGTCTATGACATCATCAACAATACATTTATTGGAAACTCTGGTACTGGAACTATTGAGAGGGGGCCTAACGTATGAAATACGCCAAACTGATCAGCAACTATCCGACCTACGCCCCGAACCCGATCATCATAAATGGGCGCGCGCTCGGCAACCCTCCCGGCGAGGTTTATCTGGAACAGGGGTGGCTCCCCGTGCGGTATACTGATCCTCCCGAAGCGGAACCCGGCTGGCACTATGAGGAAAGCTGGGCAGAAGAGTCCGGCGAGATCGTTCAAAGCTGGGAGCTGGTGAAAGATCCGGACGACATTTCTGCTGACGAGGCGATGGAAATCCTGTTTGGAGAAATGCAATATGAAACAAATGAATAACCTTGAGCCGAAGACGAGGCTCGAATATTTCTTAAATCAAATTGCGGAGGGCGGCGGAAGCGGCGAGTCGCGCCTCCCGACGCTGACGGACGCTGACAACGGCAAGCTGCTCGGCGTACAGAACAAAAGGTTTGTCACGGTGGACGCCCCAAGCGGCGGCGTTGACGGTATGGTGCGAGAGAACGTCAGCGGACGGACCGTCTCGCTCACACCGGTAGACAATCATTATTATGTGTGCGGCACGCTGGACAGTCTGACGGTCACATCTAATATGGCCATCGGTGCTTATATTATCCGGTTTGTCAGCGGCTCTACCGCGACGGTTGTGGATCTGCCTGAGACGCTTGAAATGCCGGACGGTATCGTGTTTGAGGCGAGCACCAGATACGAGATCAACGTCCTGGACGGCTCCGCCGTTGTGTATAGTTGGGTGGTGACCCTGTGAACGTTGTAACACGCCGCAGGGGCGCACAATGGGTCGGGCGAGAGTCTTTGCCGAGTGGGTTCCAGAAGGTTGCATGGGTCGAGTGCGACGCGAGTTCGTATTTTGACACCGGGCTGAGTGCGGACCGCAATATGCGGATCGTGGCGGACGCGGCCTTTGGCACGGCGAGCGGCGATGCGGCTCTTTTCAGCGTAGGCGGCATCAGCGGCGCCCAGTGGACGATTGGTGCGATCAGCTGGTCGACACAGTTTGTTGCAAAAAGACTGGCTTCAAACGGACAGGTTTATCTGTCTGAGCGCGACACGGAGCGGCACATTTTCATTCTGGATGCCGAAAGAGGCATTGCACAGGTTGACAACGAACATGACACGATCGACTTCAAGTCGAATATGCCCGGGTCGGAGTATACGCTGCTTGTCGGCAGAGATCGGTCCGGCGCGTCATCGAAGGCCAGGATTTACAGCATTCGGATCTATATTGACGGCGTGCCTGCGATGCGGCTGGTCCCGTGCTACCGCAAGGACACGGGCGAGATCGGTCTGTATGACACGGTGTCGGACAGCTTCTTCGGGAACGCCGGAAGTGGTACTCTGACGAAAGGAGCTGACGTTGCATGAAGTATGCAAAATTGAAGAACGGTCTGCCGCTTTATGCGCCGCGCTGTCTGGCCCAAGGCGAGCGCGTTGTGTATAATCCGCCGGACGAGATGTATGAGGCTGCCGGATATTTTGAGGTTGTGAAGGCAGAGCAGCCGCAGGCAGAGCCCGGGTGGCACTACGAGCCTTCGTGGGCAGAGGCGGAAGGCAAGATTGTACAGAGCTGGACTCTGGTGGAGGACGCAGATGACGTCTCCCCTGCCGACGCACTTGAAATTCTGTTCGGAGGTGAAGGCGTATGACGAGAGAGCGACTTTACAAGATCCGCGATATGATGTGGAAGGCAAGCGCGTCGCTTGGCGACGAGGACGCTATTGACGCAGTGGAGCTGTTCCCGCTTTGGGAGGCGGACCACGACTACGTCAAGGGCGATCGCGTCCGGTGGGGCAGCCTGCTTTACAAGCTGATCCCGGAGACACATCATTCGCAGGCTGACTGGGCGCCGGATTTGACGCCGGCGATCTGGGTCCGCGTAGATGATCCGGCTGAGGAATGGCCGGAATGGAGGCAGCCCACGGGCGCGCATGACGCATATCCCGCGAACGCGAAGGTCTCTCACAACGACAAACACTGGATCAATACTTACGGCGATGGTAACTCCTGGGAGCCCGGCGTCTTCGGCTGGACTGAGCAGCCGTAAACAACAACGAATATAAAAAGAAAGTTTGATGTACGCCGACCGACTGGTCGCATTTTGTATATCTGACAGAAGGAGAATACTATGAGCACAGATCGTATTTCTTCGACGGCTTCCGCGGGTACAGCGAGCGGTTTGGAACCAAAAACACGGCTTGAATATTTTCTGAACAAGATTGCGGAAGCCGGTGGTGGCAGTAATTCTGTTTATGACGTCACAGAAACAAAAATAGTCAATGTCCCATCACGGACACTTATGCCTACTGTAGATCCTGAAGGTTCTGGATGGTATGCAGCGCCATTTGAAGGAGAGGATAATGTCAATCCTCCAGGAATTGATTTCACAATGCAAGTGGAGATCAATGGGAAACAATATGGCGCAAAGTATGGGAAAATTGACGCTGATACGTTCGGAGATCTTTATGGGTATCTGCTTGATGACTCGAATGGATTGCCTTTTGAGGCTACAAAATTTGCCATTATTCCAAAAGCAGAAATGATTGGAATTAAGACAGATACCGATATTAAAACACCATTTGAGGTCAGTGTTGCGTGGGTCAAAAAAGACTATGCTCTCACAGATGATTTTCAAAATGCATTTGAAGAAGAATACACAACTATGCAGACATTGAATCCAGATAAGGATTCAGATCCTCTTAACAAACTTGACGTTAAGAAAACGAAGTCTGGCCCATACACAACCGATGAATACGGCAATATCGATTTTGGCAGGAACGTCAAACCGCAAGAGTTGATCCCCATCTTCTTTGGCATTGAGCTGGATGGTCACACTTATCACTCCGGATCCTACGATTTTGAAGACGGTACGGGCTATTCGTGGTTGGGCGATGACGTGCCAGGGAGCAGAAACTATCTGCGGCTGTACGTCAGCCAAGACTCGGAAAGTCACGGCTCTTATCATTGGGAACTGGTATGGAGCGGCGGTGGGCCCGAAGACCCGGAGGTTAATGTTCCAAATGCCTCCTTCACAATTTATGTGTATGAAGTAACTGGTATCAGCTCGCCTATTGCATATACTCTTCATGTTGATAGCAGCAGTGATGCTACAGCTTCTGAAATCAGCTTTGGGAAATATAAATATGCTAATAATGACACAATCCTCCAACGCGATATAGACATTTCTTTCGGCGATGATACAGAACATCTTGAAGTAACGTTTGAGTATTCCACAGACTACCCCAACTTATTGCTTTCGCAATCGCTAGAAGCTGTCATATTATATCTCATAAAAATTCATGCAGATGACATTAGAAACATTATATCTTTTATGAGTAAGAATCCACCCGATGATAATAATGTTTACTACGAGAACATTATACATTACTTAGTCTAATTATAACATAAAATGCCATTTGATCGACCCGTGCCTCACCATATAGGCACGGGTCGACGTGGCAGGAATAGAGAGGAGGACATTTTTATGTTCTATACAAACATGGGTGTTGGCGTATTCAGACCTATGATGAGCCCGGCAGACGTGACAGGGAGCAGACTCGAAACCGGGGCAGATACCAGACTTGAGCATTTCCTCGCGGCGATCGCAGGTGAACCGCTTGACATTGAGCCAAAGGAGCGTATCGAATACTTCCTTGCGGAAATCGCCGGCTATCCGAACAGCCTGGAACCGAAGAGCAGAATTGAGCACTTCCTTGCGAAGATCGCAAAGAGCAGAAATGGGCAGTAAACGAAAACAATAAATGGCTGAAGGAACAGAGCCATTTTTACCGAAAGGAGCGTGAGGCCAATGGTGAGAGGCACGACACCGGATATTGTGCTGACGGTGCCTGAGAGCGTGGATCTGTCACAGGCGACCAATGTATATGCCACGTTCTCCCAGATTGTGGAGCCGGCCAGAACGGCGGGCGCAAGCATCGCGTCGTATAACACCATCGGCGGCGCGGCAGTCACCGTGACAAAATCCGGCAGTGAGCTTACCGTTGACGCACACAGCGTTTCAGTCTATCTGACACAGGAGGAAAGTCTGGCTTTTGCCGAGCATTGGGTCGAGGTTCAACTGAACTGGACCGACGGCAGCGGCAGACGCTTTGCGACGAAGACCGCAAGGATCTCGATCAGCAGACAGTTGTTGAACGAGGTGGTAGAATGACCTGTTGTCCGATGATCGTCCCACTGACGGTGGCGGTCCAGGATGAGATCGCGCTTTCTGTCGAAGACGGTCTCTGCGTTGGACTGGACGTTGACATCGCGTTTAACGGAAAACAGACGGAATACCATGGGCCGACCTCCTTCGTCCCATCAGAGGAACAGCAGACGATTCAGACAGCCGGGTATACCGTCCGAGAAGACATTATTATTGAGCCAATCCCGTCCAATTACGGAAAGATTTCCTGGGACGGCAGACGGATCACCGTATCATAAGAGGACTACTATATGGCAAAAAATGTAAAAATCAACGGCGTTACCTATGAGAACGTTCCCCAGGTGGAGATCCCGCTTGCGACAGGTTCCGGCAACGCCACGTTCTATGACACCGGCGCCGCGACCGCTGCGGCCGGCGATATCCTGACTGGAAAGACCGCCTTCGGCGCATCCGGCAGCGTCAACGGTTCCATGCCGAACAACGGCGCGATCAACGAGACGATCTCAACCAAGGCTGCACAGGTCGCCGTCCCCGCCGGTTATCACAGCGGCAGCGGCAAGGTGCAGATCGCTAGCGCCGAGCAGGAGAAGATTATCGCCGGCAACATCAAGAGCGGCGTGACTATTCTTGGCGTACAGGGATCCAGCAGCGTCGTGGATACCGGAGACGGCAATGCGGCTGCGGCTGATATCGTATCCGGCAAGACCGCCTATGTGGGCGGCCAGAAGGTCACCGGCACCATGACGGCGGCTGTGGTGTCGCAGGATTCCACGACCAAGGTGCTTACGATTTCGTAATATGGCAAAGACGGTACAAATCGCCGGCGCGACCTATACCGGCGTTCCGTCTATCCATGTGCCGACCGGCTCCGGCGGGATCGCGATTTTTATCGACGAGGATGATGTGGTCACCTATTACACAGGGACCACGGCACCCGCCGCGAGTCTCGGGCAGGACGGAGACATCTATTTGATGGAGGGCTGACGAATGCCTACTGTATCCGAAACCTTCCACGCAGTCGGTATCGACGAGGAAAGATCAGAATATAACACCGCAACAAACTTGCAGAATCTGATCGGGCAGAGTGTAACCAGCACTTCATATGCACAGTTCGGATTGCTTCCAGGCTCAAACGTTGAGACGTTTATCTTCGTGACGTTCGACTTCAGCTCAATCCCGGCAAACGCAACGATTGACGCCTTTACGGCAAAGATTAAAATTGCAGGAACAGGTTCTGCAAACTACGTTACAAACAGGCAGGTAAGAGCGTTTAACGGAGATACAACAAAAGGATATAGCTCCACATATTCCACGTCTGCAGCCACATTGACTCTGGACACAGGCTCCACCCCGACAAGAGAACAGCTGGACAACATTACCTTGCGTTTGCGTGCCCAGCGGAGAACCTCCAATACATCGACGGCGTATTATATCAGGCCATATGGCGTTGACATCAGCATTACGTATACATACGAGGATACACCTCAAAACACCATTTATGTGAAGCGAAGCGGAGTCTGGATGCCTGTTTCAAAAGCATACAAGAAAGAAAACGGGACGTGGGTCGAGCAGACAGACCTTGCGTCTGTTTTTGTATCCGGCAAGAAATATCGGGCCGGGAATTAAGGAGTGAAGACAATGATGTTTGAAATCAATAAACGGATGTTCACGGCGTGGGACAGTAATGGTGGTTCTACCCCCCCCCCGGTCGGAAACTGTAGACTGTGGGTTGCAGCCCAAGACGAGACTTGAATACTTTTTAAATAAGATCGCTGAAAACGGCGGAAGTGGATCCGGCAACGACAGCGGTCTGGTGCTGGAACTGACGGAGGAGAACCAGATTCTTGTTCCGGACGGAAGTCTTAAATTCGCCTGCATGTATACTCTGAGTGATGGGCGGGAGGAGTTGGCCAAACTCGACCCAGGTGCGTACTTTTGTACCGTATCGGCGCCGGGAAACCCCGTAATTGTGCGACGGCCTTCTGAGGCACCTGATGCCGTCGACGGAGAAGTTATTAACGAACTTTTAACCGGGTCGACACCCTTTGTCCTCAGACCTGTGCCCGAGCTGAATCCAAATTTGGATGTGCAGAAAGTATACACACTCAAGAGCGAACTAAGAGGGTATATGGTTCGCACACAGAATGAAGGGTGGACTGTTGTTTTCGACAAACCCGAGTTCGTTGAGGGGTATATCGAAGCGGGTAGATAATCCAAAAATTGGAGTGATGCAATTTGAGATTTATTAAATGCATTGCAAAACTTTTATCACCCTTGAATTAAGAAATATCCCTAATTGGGAAACTCTGACCATTGGTGTCAAAGAGGTAGCAGCGTAACGTATTCAAGGAGTTACGCGAGGCCTTCTTGCTGCATTCTCGCGCTATTCTACACAAAGGAGGCGATGCCGTGATTGGTTTTATCAGCACGGATATTTTGTCCGACATTGCGGACGCCATCCGTGAAAAAACAGGATCTTCTGCGAAGCTGTCTCCAAGTCAGATGGCTGCGCAGATCCAAGAGATCTCCGGCAGTGGGCTGTTCAAGCCCGCCGACGTGCCGGACTACGTAACAAAAGAGGCATTTGATGTGATCCGCAGGGTTCGCTCCGTGCAGACTGAAAAGACGTTTACGACGCTGGTTTGGTCTGACGCGCATCACGCCGGAGAGCAGTCCACGAGCTGGGCACAGCAGACAAACATCGGGAGCTTGCATGCAGCGATGGGCGCGGCTGCGATTGCAAACGGGTGCAAGATTGACGCCTGCGTATTTGGCGGCGACTTTACGTTTGGTAACGGCGCAACCACGCTGGAACTCTTCCGGCAGCAGACAAAAGAACTGAACCGGTATATGGATGCCGGGTTCGGCGGGTTCCCCTCTTTGTACTGCATTGGCAACCATGACACGGGAGAGTATTATCAAAGAGACGGAGGCGGTGATCTATACGGTGCAGACGTACTTTATGAACTGATCGGTAAGCGCAACGAAGCTTGCATGGGCGCGGTTGCAGGCAGTCAGAAATGGGATTACTGCTATAAGGACTTCCAAGACAAGAAAATCCGCCTGATCATTCTGGACACTGTCGAGGGAGAGATCACTGACGGATACACAGGCGGGCAGTGCTCTGATGCGCAGCTCCTGTGGTTTGCGCAGCGGCTCTATGAGGTTGGCAACCAGGCCGATTGGGGCATTATCGTTGCCGGGCACTATCCTTTGGACTATGGCGGGACAAGCAGTGCCGGGAACATTGTGTATCAGTACGTCATAGGTGGCAGCGTGACCATTGCCGGAACGACCGTACAGTTCCTTGGGCATAACTCTGCAAAGTTCGTGGCGAACTATCATGGGCACACGCACTGTTTGAAGGCAGCAAAGACCAATCATATTTCAGGCGGCGCAGGAGTGGAATTTGACGCATGGCGCCTTGCTACGCCGAGCGGCAGCTTCTACAGGAACAATGAGTACGCGGGCCAGCTTGTGAACGGAATCGACTTTGGAGAGACGCAAACATATCAAAAGACCGCCGGTACGGGTAAGGATACTGCATTCGTTGTGAACGTATATGACCCAGATAAGGCGATGATCTTCTCTATCTGCTACGGCGCAGGGTATGACCGCTCCGTTTCGATTGGCTCGACGCTCTATTATACGATCTCGACCAATCTGACGCATTGCGTGATTGATAACGATCAGGCATACGTAGAAGATGACGCCGGGTACTCTGCGAACATCACAGCCGAAAGCGGATATGACCTTGATTCTGTCCGAATGTTTATCGGCGGAGAAGAAACAACGCAGTACCATGTGACAGTGACAGGCAACACAGCCAGGATCAGCTGCGGCGGCGTGACCGGTAACATCGTGATTACGGCAGTCGCATCCAGACATGTCAACTATCACAACGTCGTCGATGATGCACTGGACGTTAACGGCGGTTCGTACCCTTTCCATGACGGATATAGCCTGAGCAGCGCCGGCGCTGAGACGTCGTATGCCTCGTTCACTGTGACGGGGTTCATCCCGCTTGAAAACAACAATACAGCTCACGTCTACCGCATCGGAGGGACTGGTATCACATGGAGCGCGTCTGAGGAATACTGCCGCGTGGCATGGTATGACGCCTCGCATGCGCTGTTGAAGGAAGTGTTGCCAGCGAAGCGGTTTGACTCCAGCGTGTATTATCCGTCCACAATTTCCGAAGCGAATACAGCTGTCACATTCAAGGTGACGAATTCGCAGGGGCAAATTGTAAACAACGTGCCTGCATCGGCGGCTTATTTCAGAGCGGCCGTGCGTGGCAATGGTGCCGATCTGATCATCACTCTGGATGAAGAGATCGACTGAGCACCACAATAAAGCAAAAACAGGGAGACCACAATTCGTGGCCTCCCTGCGCGCATATTCACACATTATATAAGAGGAGGAAATCACCATGGAAATGAAAGACAGATTGAAGTCTATTCCTCTTTGGGGAGCTGTGCTGTCCCTGGTTTATCTCGTAGCGAAGAACTGGTTCGGCATCGAGATCCCCGGCTGGGCTGACATCACGACCCAGGTTCTGGCCATCATTGCCATTCTGTTCGGCGTTGCCAACAACCCGACGGACCGGGAGGCGTTTTAAATGCGTCTCCTGAAATGCCTGTTCTATCAGAACGACTGTTATAAGAATTATCACAATTATCGGTTTGCACCCGAGGGCATTGTGGTACATTCGACGGCACCTGCAGGCAAGGTCTTGAAGCGGTTTGTGCAGCCGTATGCGGGCCAGACCGACGGCATGGAAATCGACGGCGCGAAGGCAACCGAGACGCAGATGAGAGCGATCCTTGGCAAGAACCAGTATAACAATGACTGGAACAGACACCAGACGAAGAACCCGGCCTGTGTCCACGCGTTTATCGGGCAACTTGAAGATGGCTCCTACGCCACGGTACAGACCCTTCCTTGGGACATGCCGTGCTGGGGTGCTGGCTCCGGCAAGAACGGCAGCTACAACGGCTGCCTTGGCGGCAAGGCCAGGAAGCCTCTTTACATCCAGTTCGAGCAGATCGAGGACACCGGCACTCCCGGGGACAAGCTCCATTGCGAGAAGATGTACAATCAGGCGGTCAACCTGTGCGCGTATCTGATGAAGCTGTATCCGACGATCAAGCTTGAGAACGTCGTGAGCCACAAGGAAGCCTGTGCCAGAGGCTATGCTACCGACCATGGCGATCCCGAAAACTATTGGAGACGCTGCGGCGTGGATTACACCATGGCAAAGTTCCGCAAGGACGTGCAAAAATGTTTGGAAGGAGAGATCTTTATGACGCAGGCTGAATTGAAGCAGCTGATTTCTACTGAGGTCAAGGCTGCTGTGGACAACAAGATGGCCGAGTATGAGAAGAAGTCCGCAGAAAAGACGGAGGCTCAGGCAAAGGCTGCCGCTGAGGCTGCTGTGACCGCCGCCGACGGCAAATGGATCGAGCGGATTGGCGACATCCCCCACCCTGCAGTTGCAGAAGAGATGCGTGAACTGCTGGACTGCGGCGCCGTAAATGGCGGCACGGTCTACGAGGAAGATCCGGACGACATCCGTCTGCCCTACAATATGGTCAGAGTTCTGGTCATGGCGATGCGGTATGTCAAACAGGCGATCGCAAAATAAAATCTCCATTTGGAGAACGTATCTTTTTTAAGGAGGATTGTCGCCATGGACGAGAATACCATTATCGAGCGCTTGGTTGCGACCGAAGAGCGCTCAAAGAGCAACTCGCATCGGATCTCCGACATGGAAACGACGATCAAAGAGATTGCTGCCGAACAGAAGGCAATTTACAAGCTCGCCACGTCTATTGAGGTGATCGCACAGCGCGTGTCCAACATCGACGATAAGGTCGACTCCATCGGGCACAAGGTCGATATGACCACGCAGGCATGGCAGGCAACCGAGCAGCGGCTGACCGAGAAGATGGTCGAAGCAGAGAACCGTCCGGCGAAGGACACGGCTAAGAACCTGGCCGGGCTGAAGCTGGCGTTTATTACTGCGATTTTGACGGCCATCGGAGGCGGTATCGGTGCTTGGATTTTCTCATTATTCAGATAAAAATAGCCCGCCCTTAAATAGGGCGGGCCAACTATAGGAGATTGATTCATGATGTTTTTAATCAATAAGCTGATGTTCGAGATTGTTGACAGTGGCGGTGGTTCTACTCCCTCCAATTCGGAAGACGCAGAAAATAAGGAAGGCAAGACGCTTGAACCTAAGACCAGGCTTGAGTATTTTTTAAATAAGATCGCTGAGAGTGGCGGCTCTGGCGGCGGTTCTGGTGTTGAGCCAATTATCGTAACTATCAATATTACTGGGTCTAGTGGAAGTGACTACGTCGGCACCTGGACAGGTGCTACATGGGATGAATTACTAAATGCGTTCATGCATAATGTGGCGGGTGGCGTTAATCCAATGACTAATAGCTATTTTTGGTTTAACAACACTAGCACAGTCGGTAACCTCCCAGCCGTAAACTACATCGGCCCTGGCTTTAGTGGATCTAGTACCGTAACACACTTCGATCTAGCGTGTATGTCTGACGGTACTGTGCGAGTTTTCAACAGATAACTCTCGTCCTTATACAAATATTCACGATAATTATAATAAGAATATTTGTCCATTTCACTGCATAAATAATCACCTGAATAGCGGCTATCTGTGAGATAAGCGGCGTATGTAATAGTGAGAAAAACAAAACCGCAGACGTACTGATAAATAACCATCGGTTAGCCCGTCAGATTATTGGCGGGCTATTTTTTTTACGCTCGGCACTTCGGACATGTATTTATTGTTATAAGTTCATGTCCCAAATGTCGAATGTGGTATGTATGGGCCGCTGCACTGTGGCCCGTCGTTTGTGGTAAAACTGTGGTAAAAGTGTGGTAAAAACGGTGTTGTGTGAAAAACAGGAAAAAGCACACTCTCTCAAAATGTTTTGAAAACAGTGGAAATACTGTGTAACTACGCCGTTTTAATATCTTGTATGTTCTGATTTTTACTTGCTCTTTGGTAAAATGGCGCAATTTTAAAAGAAATCGAAAAAAGTATTCCGCTACGATTTTGGGTTTTTTTAACTTATTATAACTTGATATATCTTGTTTTTTCCGAGGTTTGTTGGTGTTTTCCGAACTTTTTGTTGTTATAACTTGTCGTAACTTGATATAACTTTTTACTGATTTGTGGTAAAATTTGTGGTAAAAATTTTTTTGGCGGGGGTGGTCAGGAGATTTTCAGCTTGCCTTCTATGCTGAGGAAACTGCCGGTGACGGCTTCTTTGGTGGCTTCGTTGTAGATATTCATGGTGACGGCCGCGTTGGCGTGGCCCATGATCTGCTGAATGATCTTGACGTTTGGCTCCACCTCGCAGTAGCGGGTGCAGAAGGTGTGGCGCAGGGTGTGGGCAGAAATCGGCGGGAGACTGATGACGTCATACGGCTT